>ERZ837910.1048-NODE-1048-length-40882-cov-16.829133_pt1 | contig 40882 bp, 50 predicted proteins | sample MGYA00519940_ERZ837910 | MGnify/ENA primary metagenome ERZ837910 (study PRJEB31850, sample SAMEA3708825) | human gut metagenome | biome: human gut; feature: human-associated habitat; material: faeces | place: China | collected 2014 ... | reverse complement strand
ACCTTCTGGAACAGCAGCTTGAAGGTCTGGTCATAGTCCTTGGAGATGGTGTCCTTGGCGCCGAACCACACGTCCTGCCCTACGGACAGGGCGTAGGTGAAGCAGCAGCGGGCGAAGGAGAGGATGGAGGCGTCCCGGTTGTGCATGGCCTGCACCACGCCGGGGCCCTTAAAGTCGAATACCGTCTGGCGGCTCAGCTCCCGGCCGCTTTCATCGGTGAACACCAGCTCCGCCTTTCCGGTACCGGGTACGCGGTATTCCACCGCCTTGTACAGGTCGCCGTAGGCGTGGCGGGCGATGGTGACAGGCTTCTCCCAGCAGGTCACCACAGGCTTGACCCGCTTCAGCAGGATGGGTGCGCGGAACACGGTGCCGTCCAGCGCCGCCCGGATGGTGGCGTTGGGGGACTTCCACAGCTGGGTCAGGCCGTACTCCTCCTGGCGCTGCAGGTTGGGGGTGATGGTGGCGCACTTCACGCCGATCTTCAGGCGCTTGATGGCCTCCGCTGCCTGTGCGGTGACGGCATCTGCCGTCTCCTCCCGGTGGGGCAGGGACAGGTCGTAATATTCGGTGTTCAGGTCCACGAAGGGCTTAATAAGTGTGTCCTTTATCATGCCCCACAGCACATGGGTCATCTCATCACCGTCCAGTTCGGCGATGGGGACAGGCATTTTGATCTTTTCCATTCAGTTCACCGCCTTTGCCGCGTAATAGTTGATGAGGCACCCGCGCAGCAGCAGCTCGCGCTCCTCCGCGTTGGTGTTTTTCAGATAGAGGAGGATGTCTGTTTTTCTGCCGTCATGCAGCAGCACCGCGGGGAATTCCTCGTCGCCCCGGGCCACCTTCTCCCGCACCTCCGGGACGTAGATAAAGTCGCCGGGTGCGCCGTCAAAGCTGTCGTCCGCCGCCAGTGTAAAAGGCAGCAGGCCCCAGTTGACGCAGTTGGAGCGATAGCGCTTGGTGGCGAATTCGTAGCAGATGTTGGCGCTGCCGCCCAGCACCCGCTGACAGGAGGCCGCCTGCTCCCGGGCGGAGCCGTCGCCGGGCTTGTTGGCAAAGATAACGGAGCCGATATGCAGCCGGGAGAGGCTGTGTGTATCCAGTCCCAATGCGTGCAGCGTATCCGCCAGCGCCGCCGGTATCCCGCCTGCGGCCCGGGCGCTTTCCAGCGCCGCCGCGGCCTTGGCCCGGGGCACATAGTCCGGGTCGCGGCGGGACAGGGTGAACTGCGCCAGCTTCATGGGGTTGGAACGGTAGGAGGACGTCTCGCCGGAGGGGATGAGCTCGTCTGTGGTGGTGACCTCATCCCGCAGGACGGAGGCCACCTGTAGGAGCAGATCATCGGATAGGGCGGGGATGGCGGGCCACTCGGCGATGTTGGGACCGTATTGCAGCGGGGCGTCCGGCTGGGGATGGCCGAAGCCGCGGTAGACCCGCTTGTCGTACACGGAGGCGTCGAACTGGCGCTCCGCGGGAGAGGGAGCGTCGTAGTCCACATCCGCCGCAGAGGTGAGCACACCGTGGTTCCGCGCGGTGGCGGCAATGGAGCGGGCGTCCATGAGGATCACGCCGGACAGCTGGCCGTCGCCGGGCTTGGAGCCCTCGCGGTTGGGGAAATTCCGGGTGGTGTGGCGGATGGACAGGGCGTCATTGGCGGGCACATCGCCTGCGCCGAAGCAGGGGCCGCAGAAGCAGGGCTTGCACACCGCACCGGCGCGCAGCAGCCGGGCGGACACGCCGTTTTCCACCAGCTCCAGCTCCACGGGGACGGAGGGGGGATACACGGAGAAGTCAAAATTCCCGCTGCCCACATCGCAGCCGTCCAGAATGGCAGCCGCCTCGGCGATGTTGTCATACAGGCCGCCGGCGCATCCGGCGATAACGCCCTGCTCTACATGGAGCTTGCCGCCCTTTACCTTGTCGGTGAGATGCAGCTGCACCTTGCCGCCGAACTGGTCGGCGGCCCGCTTCTCTACCTCACGCAGGATGTCGCCGGGGTCGGCGATCAGTTCCCGCAGCGTCACCGCCTCGGAGGGGTGGAAGGGCAGGGCGGCCATGGGCTCGATGGCGGACAGGTCCAGCTCAATAAGGCCGTCATAGTACGCGCCGTCCTCCGGATGCAGGGGTGCATAGTCCTCCGCCCGGCCGTGCAGCGCCAGATAGTCCCGCACGGCGCCGTCCGTCTCCCAGATGGAGGTCAGGCAGGCTGTTTCGGTGGTCATGACGTCGATGCCGATGCGGTAGTCCATGCTGAGACGGCCGATGCCATCCCCCACGAACTCCAGCACCTTGTTTTTTACAAAGCCGTTTTTATACACCGCGCCGCACAGGGCGATGGCCACATCGTGGGAGCCCACGCCGTGGCGGGGTCTGCCGGTGACGTGCACCAGGATCACCTGGGGCGCCGCCAGGTCGTAGGTGTTCCGCAGCAGCTGCTTGACGATCTCACCGCCGCCCTCGCCTACGCCCAGGGTGCCCAGCGCGCCGTAGCGGGTGTGGCTGTCGGAGCCGAGAACCATTTTGCCGCAGCCGGCCAGCATTTCCCGGGCGTACTGGTGGATGACCGCCTGGTTGGCGGGCACATAGTCGCCGCCGTATTTTACCGCCGCCGACAGGCCGAAGGCATGGTCGTCGGCATTGATGGTGCCGCCCACGGCGCACAGGCTGTTGTGACAGTTGGTGAGCACGTAGGGCACCGGGAACTCCGTCAGACCGCTGGCCTTGGCGGTCTGGATCACGCCCACATAGGTGATATCATGGGAGATGAGACTGTCGAACGTCAGGTGCAGCAGGCCGTCGCCGCTGCCGGTGTTGTGGGCGCGGAGGATGCGGCAGGCCATGGTCTTCTCCCGGGCTGCCGCCATGGCGGGTGTGGCCTCACGGACGGCGCCGCCGGTCCAGAGGACGGGAAGATCGTGCAGCTTGATCATAGGATAGCACCCCTTTCGGGAAATCAGAGTGTCGGGCACAGGCGGCCCGTGCAATAATGTAGTCAGTATAGCACGATGCTGGAAAAATGCAAGAGGAAAATCAAGAAAATTGCAAGTTTGAAATTTGCGTTTTGCAAAAAGCTCGAGTTCTGACGGATAAATTTGCGTTAAAATAAAAAATTTTGAAATTTTAAAATTTTGCTCTTGCAAAATGAAAGCGGCGGACGTATAATCACCCATGAAACAACGTACCGCCCTGCGGCGAAAGGAGAAACCGATATGACCGAGAAAGACACCACGATTTTAAAACAGTATACCAATCCTCTGAGCCGCAGCATCCAGGAGCAGTACGCCATCAGTCCGGATCACTACCGGGGCGATATAAAGCTGGGCCTGCGGAATAACGATGGCACGGGCGTTTTGGTGGGTGTGTCCAAGGTGGGCAGTGTTCAGGGCTATCTGATGCAGGACGGTCAGCGTGTTCCCGCCCCCGGCAAGCTGTACTACCGCGGCATCGAGCTCACTGACATCGTGGAGGCCCACCGCAAGGCCGGCACCTTCGGCTTCGAGGAGGTAGCCTACCTGCTGCTGATGGGTTATCTGCCCTCCAAGAGCGAGCTGGCCTACTTCGACAAGATCATGAACCAGGCCCGCAAGCTGCCCGAGGGCTTTACCGAGGGCATGATCATGCGGCACCCCAGCCACAATATCATGAACGAACTGGCCCGCAGCGTGCTGAGCCTGTATTCCTACGATCCGGACCCGGACAACACCTCCATCGACAATATGCTGCTGCAGTCCGTCAAGCTCGTTGGCTATTTCCCGTCCATTGTGGCCAATGCCTACGCGGTGCAGCGCCACTACTTCCACGGCGACTCCCTGCATATCCATTTCCCGGTGCCGGAGCTGTCCACGGCGGAGAACTTCCTCCGCATGATGCGCCCGGACAAGAGCTACACCGATGAGGAGGCCCATCTGCTGGACATGATGCTCATGGTCCACGCGGAGCACGGCGGCGGCAACAACTCTACCTTCGTCTGCCGCGCCATGTCCTCCAGCGGCACGGACACCTACAGCGCCATTGCCGGGGCTGTCGGCTCCCTGAAGGGGCCCCTCCACGGCGGCGCCAACGCCAAGGTCATGGAGATGTTCCGCTATATCAAGGAGAATGTGGATCCCCACGACGACGGCTCCATCAAGGACTACTTGAACAAGCTGCTGGACGGCCAGGCGGGCGATCGGTCCGGCAAGATCTACGGCCTGGGCCACGCGGTGTACACCATGTCTGACCCCCGCGCCGTGCTGCTGAAGAAGTACGCCCAGCGCATGGCGGAGCTGAAGGGCTACGCCGACGACTTCGCCCTGCTGCAGAAGGTGGAGGAGCTGGGCCTGCCCATGGTCATGGAGCGCAAGCACAGCGACACGCCCATGTGCGCCAATGTGGATATGTACTCCGGCCTGGTGTATGCCATGCTGGGCATCCCTGAGGAGGTGTTCACGCCGCTGTTCGCCTCCGCCCGTATTGCCGGCTGGTGCGCCAACCGCATTGAGGAGGTGGTCACCTGCCACCGGATCATGCGCCCGGCCTACCGTGCCGTCACCACCCACGAGGCGTATATCCCCATGGACCAGCGCGGCGAGCATCTGCACCTGTCCGCGGCGGACTGATACAAGAAAAGAGCCGTCCCCATGGGGGACGGCTCTTTTTTACAGGACCAGGTTTTCGTCGGTGATCTCACCCTTGCAGACCACATTGGTGGGGCCGGTCAGATACAGGTCGGTGACGCGGCCGGCCGCGTCCCGTTCCGCGTCCACATACAGCGTGCCGCCGGTCATGTCTACCCGTACATGCTTGCCGGAGACCTTTCCCAGCAGCGTCAGCACCGTCACCACGGAGCCGGTGCCCGTACCGCAGGCGTAGGTAAAATCCTCCACCCCGCGCTCATAGGTGCGCTCGTACACATGGTCCGGGCCGATGATCTCATAGAAGTTCACATTGGCGCCCTTGGGGAAATCCGGATAGTGCCGCAGGGTCCGGCCCAGCCGGAGCAGCGCCGCCGCGTCATAGTCTCTCAAGCCGGCGATGGGTACCGCCGCGTGGGGGATGCCGGGGTCGCCCAGCTCCACATAGGCGCAGTCATAGGTGATGCCGTCCGCCTCCGCCGTACCGTCCAGCCGCATATGGCAGGGATCGTTGAGCCGTATACGGTATAGCCGTTTGCCCATTCGCCAGCCCGTCACAAGACCGGCGGTGGTCTCTACCCGCTGCGTTTCGCCGGTCAGGCCGTTCTCGAACCCGTAGCGGCAGATGCACCGCGCGCCGTTGCCGCACATCTCACCCATGGAGCCGTCGGAGTTGAAGAACAGCATTTTGTAGTCGCCGCCACAGGTGGGGGGTTTCACCACCATGAAGCCGTCTGCGCCGATGGACATATGCCTCTCACACAGGACGCGGACGATCTCCGGCCACCTGTTCTCGGGGATGGCGTTCCGACGGTCGTCCACCACGATAAAATCATTGCCTGCCCCGTTCATCTTCCAGAATTCCATGATAGCCCTCCCTTGCGGTATTTTCTGCCATTGTACAGGGAACTGCCGTCGTTGTCAAATACGCTGTCCCTATCGCCCGCGCCAAAAAGAAAAGCCACCCTTTAGGGTGGCTTTCCCGTGACTGCCCACAGGTTTTGTTGTCCGTACTTCCACATACCGCAAGGAAGGGGGAGTGTGAGGGGGAAACCTTTGCGGGTTTCCCCACTCGCGTTCAGTCATCCGCCCGCAGGCGACCACGTTTGCACAGCAAAAGTGCCACACCAAAAAAGAAGAGGCACACGAACGTGTGTCTCTTCTTTTTTGGTGCGAGCGATGGGACTTGAACCCCTCTGAAAAAGCTGTATAGATGGCTCTATTACGTGGTTTTTGGATTTTGCGTTGTCATTTTGTTGACGAAATAACCGTCTATGCTCTTGTCAACTTCGTCCATCTGATCGGCCATGACGTAGGCGTAGGTCTGCTTGTACATCCGGTCGGAGGCCCAGCCGTTGCGCTCCTGGGCGTACTTCGAGTCCACGCCCAGGCGGACCATCACGGCGGCGTTGGCGTGGCGCAGGTCGTGGAAGCGGCAGCGGGGAATGCCGGCGCGGTCCAGCGTCTTGATGAAGCGCTTATAGACGGCGTCGCCTGTTACGGTAACGAAGGGCCCTTCGGTGCGGCACTGGGCGCGGATGAGCGCCATAATGTAGTCGGGAATGCTCACCCAGCGGTCGCCGGCGTAGGTCTTGGCACCGTCCTTTACGACGCGATGCCCGTCCACGTCCAGCACGAGGGCGCGGCGTATATGCAGGCGGCTGCCCTCGATGTCCTCATAGCGGGCGCCGAGGATCTCCGACATCCGCATCCCCATCCAGAGGGCCATGAGCACGGGCAGCTCGATGGGGCTGCCGCGGAAGGCTGAGAGGATGGCGGAGATCTCCGCATCGTCCGGCTGCCGGAGATCCGGCTTGCGTTTGGGCGGCAGGTGGACATCGTAGCGGACGCCAGGGTTAAACTGCTTGAGGACAGAGGAGAGCAGGCCCTCGGCGTTGGCGATATATTTGGGGCTTTTCTTGTTCCGCGCCATGGCGCTGACCTCACGCTGGATGAGGGTGGAGGTGATGGAGGACAGGGGCATGGGCATGAGGGGCTGAAACGTGCTTTTCTGGAGGCGCTTGTAGCCGGCCACGGTGGAGGGGGATATGACGCCATCGCGGGAGTCGATATAGGCCTTGTAGGCAGCCTCCAGCGTCATGGTGACGCGGGGCGTGTCCGGGGATTTGAGGCCGTGTTTGACGGCCATGGCTTCGGCCTGCGCCTCGGCTTTGGTGGGGCGGGTGACGGAGACATCCCGCCCGCCCACACGGACGCGACAGGTCCACGCCCCGGAGGGCAGCTGCCGGGCAGCGGGCGCGGCGTCCTTCGTCTTTCTTTCCCGCACCTGGCGGGTGCCGCACCACTTGCAGTAGACGCTGTCGGCGTCGATGTCACGGGCGCAGCCCTTATTTTTACAGCGCATTCTGTTTTCCCATTCGCTTTTCAACCTTTGCGTCGCGTCGAGACTCCTCTAATTTGCGGAGGCCCAATTCGGATTTTACCGTCCACCAATTTTTTTGCAGAACATCTTGTGCTGCGCCTACCAAGGCGTTACAGTTTTCCTCAAGAGAGACTGTGCCATTTGATGGACGATAGATTTGATCAATGGCGTCAATTAGACGCTTGTGCTTTGGATTGATGGGAGATAGGTAAAGAAACACGCGTGCGCGGTATGGAGCAAGGTTCTCTCCTTCATACATGGCTGTGATAAACGTACTCACAGCGATACGGAGGTTTTCGGCCCACACCAGGCGCTGGGAGCTAAGTATGCCCGATAGATGATTTTTACGAGTTCTGAGAACAGATAGCAAGGAAATAACCAGTGCGGTTCCAGAAATGATAATACTGAGAAGAGCCTGCGTAGAACCGTCCATAGTTTCCCTCCTTGCCTTATGCTCGAGGCTGGCTATACTCTGGGCGGTGTCCGAATTGGACACCGTTGTCACAAGAAATACTTGAGTGCGCTGTAGCGCAGAATGTTCGCATAGTGAGGATTGCCTGGATAGCGCATAGCGTCACGCAGTGTTTTGTAATAACGGCGCATACCGGAAGTGACAAGGGCATCCTTGTCCTTCAGCGCATTATATTCCCGCTGCTCAATGGTGGGCAGGTCGGGGGAAATCATAGACTCGTCCTCAATGGCGACAGCTTTGGTGTAGTCCAGACCGCAGCGGTCATATGTAATAAAGGCGTATTTGTGGGTGATGTGGTGCCGGAAGGGAATGGCGAAGCGGTAGCCGTCAATCTCGACCGCGAGGCACGCATAGGGCCTGCCGTCTTTTTGCAGGATCTCGGCATGATGCCCATATGTGGCATAGAATTTATCAGACAAGTAAATCAAACGTAGCATAAAGCACCTCGAAAAAAAGCCCCCTGTGCGTTGCACAGGGGGCTTATCATCAGTTGAGCTTTCTTTTGATTATGCTGTTCGCGCTCTACGAACAAATCATCCATTGAGCTTTCTTTTTCCGGCGGCTGTCGCGCTCTACGACAGCATCATCGCAGGTCTTCCCTGCACCCCTATTATATGCATTTTGATATTGAATTGTCAAGGAAAAGTTTGTGCAAAAAGCAGTTAAAAGCGGTGTAAAGCTATGTGAAACTGGGTGGGCAAAATTATGGTTCATAGCTTGCCGCGGAGTTCGGCGACCTTGCCAATGATGCGGACGGGCAGGAGCTCGACCTCGGCGGCGCTATAAAAGCGGGTGTCATAGGCGGGGTTGTTGGGGATCAAGGCGATGCCGTTGGGCTCGATCTTGATGCGTTTGACGGTAGCGCTGTCGCCATTGACCAGGACGACCACGGTGTCGCCGGTCTCGGCTTCTTCCTGGCGGCGGACAATGACCACGTCACCCTCGCGGATACGGGGTTCCATGGAGCTTCCCTTGATCATCAGGCCGAAATACTCGCCGGCGGCGGCCATGTCCGCGTCGATCTCTTCATAGTCCACGATGTCCTGGATGGCTTCGATGGGGATGCCGGCGGCCACACTGCCCAGTACCGGGATACGGACGCCCTTAGCAGGGGCGTCATTTTCATCTATGCCCAACAGGTAGTTGACGGTGACACCATACAGCTCAGCGAGACGCCCCAGGCTGCGGGCATCGACGCGGTTCTTCCCGGTTTCCCAGTCCGAGTAACCGTTCTGAGATATACCGATAATTCGCGATACTTCAACTTGGGTAAGGCCTTTAGCTTTCCGTGCTTCGCGTAACCTGAGCATGACACCACCTCCTTTAACGTAAATAACGATATCATTAAAATATCGTCAGCGCAAGTATTACAAGCGTTCGACGATATTTTTACGATATTCTTGTTGACAAATGGGGGCAGACGTGGTATATATCGTAATAGGCGATATCGTAATAAGCGATAAACGAGGAGGGGAGGTGAGGAGAGTGCGGAGATTTATGCGGGAGTATGGGATAACCATTGCTGTATCAGCGGCTGCAACTGTCGTATTCCGGCTATTGCTAGATTGGCTGCTATAGACACGAGAATGGGAAGCCATGCGTTTTTGAACCAAAGGTCTCTGATGCGGAGTTTGCGGGAGTACTGATAGTCCTCCAGCGCTTTTATCCCCAAAGGGGTGAGGGAGTATATCCCGGTATCTTCCCGATAGAGCTCTCCGGCTCCGTCCCGGTGGTAGATCTGCTTCTGGGATAGAAAGCCTACGTCGCGAGAGGTCAGCGTCTGTAAACGCAGAGTGATCGTTTTTATGTCTGAGAACTTATTTTGAAGCTTGGCGATTTCTGTGGGCCCCGTCTTGTTGATGAAAGCAAGAAGCTGGGCGTCGTTGTCGGTGAGCTGGTACATGATGCATACCTCCGTACATTGTGGTGCGGATATGGTAACACGATTGGCGGTATTACGCAAGGGAGGCGAGAAAATGACGTTTGGTTTACGGTTGGCACTTTCGGGGGTTTATCTGATGCTGGTGGGGTTATGTGTCCCCGGAATGAGGGCGGTTTGTAAATGGCTTGAGGATATGCCGAGGTTTTGGTTCTATGTCGGGTGGTGCCTATTTGTGGGCATTGTCTGGAACGGCGCTGTGTGGTGCTCGTATATTTTCGGCTGAAAGCTCTTTACAAAGCTGCTGCAGGGATGCCAGCGCCGCGGCTCTGTTGGAGGCCTGCACAGACTGGATTATGCTGTCCACTTCGGGCCAGTAGCGCGAGTCGAGGTACATATAGATCTCGCCGCAGGACTCACCAAAGTTTAAGACATCCGCCCCTGCCCGGCCTATATTCTGGCTGATACGCATAGCGCTGCGGATGAAGTTCTCGATGACCTCAGCGCGGTGTCTTTGGTAGAACTCGTCATCGCGGATGCGCTGGCGTTCCTCAATCTCCAGTCGCTTCTCCTTGAGGCGGTTATGGCCATTGAGCCAGGCGGCGGCGAAGGGCGAGATTATTGAAAGAACTAACGCGCTAAGGGAAATTATCAGCGGTGTATCCATGACTGTTCCTCCCATTTGTTGATGGGATAAATGTACCACAATTATTGATAATTTGCAAGGAGGTGAAGCGGATGGTAATGCGGATCAAGACCATACGCGAAGGAAAAGACATGACACAGCAGGAGCTGGCAACACAGATGGCCGTGGCTCAGACCACGGTGAGCCAGTGGGAAACGGAAACGGCGCTGCCCCGTGCGCGGGACCTGCCGCGGCTGGCCATGGTGCTGGCGTGCAGCATCGATGAGTTGTTCGAGCCGGCAGCGGTAGCGGGATAAGACTATTTTACGAGAAACGGAGGGAATGTCCATGCCGAAGGGCAGCGGAAACATCTATCAGACCGCCCGAAAGGCGGCGGGGCTGACGCAGGAAGCGGCAGCGGAACGGCTGGCGGTGAGTGACACCAGTATACGGGCCTATGAGTCCGGAGAGCGCCTGCCGGGCGACGACGTGGTGGCGCGGATGTGTGCGGTGTACGGCGTGCAGTACTTAGGATTGCAGCACTTGCAGCTAAAGACATCGCTGCTGCCGGCGTGCATCCAGACGGCCAGGCCGGAGCCTCTGCCGATGGCGGTGATCAAGCTGGTGCGGCGGGTGATGGCCTTCGCGGAGGCGCACCGGAGCGACCAGCTGATGGCTATCGCCGAGGACGGCGTTATCGACGAGGCGGAGCGCCCGCGGTTCGACGAGATCGCCGGGGAGCTGGGCGACATCGTACAGGCAGCGCTGGCGCTGCAGTATGCGGAGGAGGTGTAGGTATGCCGAGGACGAAGCTGAGCGCTAAGGCGGACGCGGCGAAGGACATGGCCATACGCATCAGAGCCCAGGCCTACGCCATCCACGGCGGCCTGGACGGGGCGGCCAGGGCGGCGGGCATGAGCCGCAGTACCATCTACGCCCGCATCAAGGATCTGCCCAGCTGCTCCGGGAAGGAGATCGCGGCCATCGCCCGTGTGACACGCATCCCCAAGGAGGAGCTGTTCGCGCTGTGGGCGAAGGCCTGCTGAGGGGAGGTGAGGGCATGGAGATCTGGACGATGGCGGTGCAGTACCTTTGTGCTGCTGCCGGCGCCGCGGCGGTGGTCCACTGGGTGGACGGCTGCGGGCGCAAAAAAAGAACGCCTCCGAAGGGAAGTCGGAAGCGTTCCGTGACAGGTACGAGGCGTTGACCTCGTGAGAACACCATCAGTATACCACAGATTTTGACGTTCGCAAGAGGTGAGGACAATTTTATGGCAAAAAAAACAGAGGCGCCCGGCTACTGGGCGGTGATCCCGGCCACAGTGCGCTATGATGACCGGATCCCGGCGAACGCCAAGCTGCTGTACGGGGAAATCACGGCCCTGTGCGACCGTAAAGGGTTCTGCTGGGCGAAAAACGAGTACTTCGCGGCGCTGTTCGGCTGGTCGGCGGACACGGTGACACGGCTCATCCGGAAGCTGAGGGATGCTGGGTACCTGGACGTGGAGATGGTACCCACGGCCACCGGCAGCGAGAGGCGGATCTATGCCGGCGTGCACACGGGGGGTGTCGGCAAAAATGCCGAGACCCCTGTCGGCAAAAAAGTCGGGGGGGTGTCGGCAAAAAAGTCTACCCCCCCACAATATAAAGTGAACAATACAGTAGAACATACCCCCCTTACCCCCCAGGGGGTTGGGCGTGGGCAAAAATGTGGGCACAAGGATGCACCGGAGTGGAAGCCGGAGCGGTTCGCGGGGCTGTGGATCTACTATCCCAGGAAGGGACGGAAGAACAAGCAGCGGGCCATACAGGCGTGGGACAAGCTGAAGCCGGACGACGCGCTGATCGACACCATGGCGCGGGCGCTGGCGAAGCTGAAGGCCACGGAAGAGTGGCAGCGGGATATTGGCATTCCCCATGTGGCCACATGGCTGAACGGGGAGCGCTGGCGCGATGCCGACGAACTGGACGGGCCGGATGATCCGGGCGGCGGCGAGGGGGTGACGTTCGGATGGCAGACGTAGACAAGCGCGGCGAGGGCTGGCTGTTCGCAGAGGACGCAGTGATCGGCTCACTGCTGATCGACGAGAAGGCGGCGCTGGCCATTCTGGCGGCGGTGGACGCCGGGGACATCCAGCGGGAGAAGAACCGGCAGATCTACCAGGCGGCCCGCGCTCTGACGCTGGCGGGTCTGCCAGTGGATCCGGTGCTGATCCGGGACAAGCTGGGCCAGGGTATCGAGGGGCATATCCTCCAGCTGATGGAGGTAACGCCCACCAGCGCCAACTGGCGGGAGTATGCCGAGGTGATGCACCAGCAGGCGGCGCTGGCCCGCATACGAGACATCGCTGCGGAGCTGACATCGTGCGTAAGCGTGGACGAGTGCCGGGAGCATATCGCCGCCCTGGGCCAGGTGCTGGACACCGGGAAGGGCGTGGACGCCTGGTCCATGCGGGAGGCCATGGAGTACTTCATGGCAGCGCAGGCGGATCAGACGAAGGCGGACTATATCAGCTACGGCATCCGAGAGCTGGACGAGGGTACCTACACCGAGAAGGGCGACGTGGTGGTCATCGGCGGCGAGCCTTCCAGCGGCAAGACGGCCCTGGCGCTGGCCATGGCCTATCACATGGCCAAGGAGCGAAACGTGGGGTTCTTCAGCCTGGAAACGGGCAAGAAGAAGCTGACGCAGCGTCTGGCCACGACGGTGATCGGGCTGGACTTCAACGCCGTGAAGCGGAAGCAGCTGCAGGAAGCGGACTGGCAGCGCATCGCCAACGACAGCGGGGATGTGATCTCCCGGTCCCTGACGCTGATCCAGGGCAGCGGCATGACCGCCAGCCAGATCCAGAGCGTGAGCCGTTCCTATGGCTTCGACGTGATCTTTATCGACTATGTGCAGCTGGTGACGCCGGAGGGCGATCCCCGCGCCGGCAGCGCCCAGGCGTTCGCCGGGGTGTCCCGTGCGCTGCACACCTTCGCCCAGAGCAGCGGGACGCTGGTGGTAGAGCTGGCGCAGCTGGCCCGGCCCCAGAAGCAGGGTGGCTGGAAGGAGCCGAATATGCACGATCTGAAGGAGACCGGCCAGCTGGAGCAGGACGCGGACATCATCATGCTGCTGTACAAGCCGAAGCCGGGGACGGAGATCTACGGCGCGCCCTGCGACGTGAACCGGACGCGGTTCCTCAAGATCGACAAGCAGAAGGAAGGCCGACTGGGCCGGTGGCCACTGCACTTCGACGGCGTTCACCAGCGCTTCGCCATCATGGCGGGGCCAGACGGACGGGCGGCCATGCAGAAGTATGTGGACGCGGGCCGCGCCGCGAAGCAGAGGCCGCGGGAACAGTCACCGGGGCAGATCGGCATCCATGAGATGGCGGAGGATGATCCCAACGTGCCCTGGGGCAAGGAGGAGTGATATGCAGGCAGGCGAGACCATCATGCACAAGCCCTTTGTGCTGCGCTACTGCAAGGACGGTCTTATGGGCGTGACGAAGGCGGTGCCGTGCAAGGTGCTGTGGGTACACCCGGAGGGCCGGTTCGCGGTGCTGGAGCGCGACAACGGGCTTTACAAATACCGGGAGTGCATCCCGATCGTGAGAACAAACGAAAGAGAGGAACGAGGCAATGAGAACAATCGCGGTGATGAACTTGAAGGGCGGGGTGGGCAAAACCGTAACCGCCCTCACTTTGGCCGACGCGCTGCGCCGCGCCGGGAGGACTTCTGTGATCGTTGACTGCGACGGGCAAATGAGTCTGACGCGGTTCTACTTCCCGGATCTGGATCCGGACAACACGACCACGGTGGCCGACGTGCTGCTGGGAGAGAGCGAGGCCGTGTGGAGCGATAACACCGTCCCGGTGGACAGCGAGGGCAAGGTACAGCTGCTGCCAGGCAGCAGTGCCCTGTATGCCCTGGACGTGAAGGCGCTGAAGAGCAGTATCCACAGCATCCACTCGCTGCGGGACTTCCGTGACGCGGCGGCCCAGGACGGCGTGGAGTACATGATCTTTGACTGCCCGCCGGGCTTCACGGCGGCCAGCTGCGCGGCACTAATGGCCGCGGACGAGGTGGTGATCCCCATGGTGGTGGACGGGTTCTCCATGTGGGGCGTGAGTGACATGGCGGCGCAGATCCACGGCATGAAGGCCGCCAACCCCGGCATCAAGGTCGCGGGCGTGCTGATCTGCCAGTGGCACAACAGCGAGGTGGTGCGGCAGGGCGAGGCGCTGCTGCGGGCGCTGAGCCTGCCGGTGTTCACGACGGTGATACGGCGGACGGAGAAGGTACCGGAAAGCACCTTCCAGCGGCAGCCGGTGATGGATTACAGCCCGCGGAGCGCAGCATCGCTGGACTACCGGGCCTGGGTGTGGGAATACCTGCGGGAAGGAGGCGTGAGCGATGGCGAAGAAGTTTGAAATGGGCGACTACCTCAAGACGCTGGCGCCGGTGTCCAATCCGGACACCGGGCGGGAACAGATCGAGTACATAGACGTGGACCTGCTGGACCGGGATCCCAACAACTTCTACGACCTCAGCCAGCTGGACGCGCTGGCGGACAATATTGCCACCGTGGGCTTGCAGCAGCCTGTTCGGGTGCGTGACGGCCAGGACGGCCATGTGGTGATCGTGTCCGGGCACCGGCGCACGGCGGCCATCCGCAAGCTGGTGGAGGAAGGGCGGACAGATCTGCGGGAGGTGCCCTGCATCCGGGAGAGGTCTGCGGGCTCCGCGGCGCTGCAGGAGCTGCGTCTGATCTATGCCAACAGCGACACGCGGGACCTGTCCTCGTCGGAGATCGGCCGGCAGGCGGACCGTGTGCGGGCGCTGCTGTACCAGCTGCAGGAGGAGGGCCACGAGTTCCCCGGACGGATGCGGGATCATGTGGCGGAGGCGTGTAAGATCAGCCGGACGAAGCTGGCGCGGCTGGACGCCATACGGAACAATCTGGCACCGAACATCCGAAAGGCCTACTGGGAGGGCCCGAAAGATAAGAGCCTAACGGAGAATACTGCCTATGAGTTGAGCCGGCTGCCGGTGGAGATGCAGAACGGCATCGTGAGCGCTTACACGACCTACGCCGGCAGCAATAGCTATGGGCTGCGGTATCTGAGCGCCGACACGGTGACGCGGATCGCGAAGGAAGCGGAAGAGATCAGAAGCCGGAAGACCAAGTGCCCATGCGGCGGCAGCTGTACCTACCAGGAGGGCCAGGTCGCCCGCGTCATGGAGAGGCGGGTGAAGGACAAGTGGTGCTACAACCCCTGCAGCGGGAAGTGCTGTGCAGACTGTCCCTCGCTGGAGACCTGCAAGTCGCCGTGCCCCAAGACACGGGACAAGCAGAAGGCGCTGAAGGCGCAGTCCAGGACACAGAAGCGGCATGAGGCGGAGGACCGGCAGGCCAAGGAACGCCCCGTAGTGGAGCGCATCACGGCACTGTGGCAGCGGTTCGGGGCTATGCGAGAACGGGCGGGGCTGACTGCGAAGGAATATTTTGAAAAGATCGACTGCCCCTATGGCCGCCCGGCGCATGACGCAGAGGATCACGAGGCGGGGCGGAAGATTGACGCGCACACGGAGCTGCCCTATGGCTATAACGTCTATCTGTCGGACATCAATCGGTGGCTGACAGCGGCGGAGACACTGGGGTGCAGCGTGGACTATCTGATGATGCGGACCGACGAGCCGCGCACGGCGGACGAGGTGGCCGCGGCTCCGAGGTTCTGCGCCGGTCAGACGTCGCTGGCAGCGTGGATGCCGGGCGGGACGACGCCGGCGGCGCCCTGCGACGCGGTGGCGGACTTCGACCTGGGCGACGGCAAGACGATCCGAGTGACGTGTTGCTGGGACGGCGAAGCCTTCCTGTTTAAGAAGGGGAAGGAGATCATCAATGCGGATGTGGTGCGGTGGCTGGCGCTGCCGGAAGTGGAAAAGGAGGAAGATGTATGATCAACGTGAAACTGGATAAGGGCGCGGGTACCGTGTCCTTCGGCGGCAGCGGACAGGAGATCGCCGCTGAGATCGGGATGATCGTCCGGGAGTTGTATGTGCAGCTGTACCGCAACGCGGGCCCGTTGGTGGCCAAGGGCTGCAAGGCCGTGATCCTGTCCCTGCTGGGGGAGAAATCGCCGGTGTGGGACGTCAATGTTCCTGGGGCGCAGTCAGCGGTGTATATGTCCGGCGCCGCGGCGGAGGCTATGCTGGAGCGCATGAGGCGCGCTGAGGGGGGACGGCAGCATGACAAGGATTGATCTGACGAAGGGACAATGCACCGTCCTGGCGGCCTATCTGCGCGGCAAGGTGACGAGCCATGTGGGCGCGACCTATGATGACGTGGAGCTATGGGTGCTGGCGGTGCGGGCGCTGGAGCTGGCGGAAGAACTGCCGGAGGAACGGGGCGTTCCTCCGGTACCCCCCCCTAAAGCCATAGCCGTGGCGCCGCTGCCCCTCCCAATGGAGGGCGCAATGCGAAAGATGGCGGAGCCCGTCGTGCCCGCCACGAAGCCGGAGGCGCCGCCTGCGGCGACGAAGCGGGGCGCACCGCCCACGGCAGAGTTCAAACGTGCCACGCTGGAGAGGCTGACGGCCTACCGCGGGAAGGGCGGGTTGACGAGCCTGGCTCCTCTGGCGGCGCTGTGCGGTGAAGCGGATGGCAAGCGGATCAGCGCTGAGATGCTGGCCCGGATGCTGAACCGGGAGAAAATGTCAATTAACGTCTGGCGGGCGGTGTCTGCCGGGCTGGATAAGATGGACAAGAAAAACGGAGGTTCGGGCGATGGTAAAGACGACTGAACTGGTGGAGGCGCTGCGGTGTTCCATCACGCCGGGCGGCCCTGCGGATGATGCGGCGTGCAAAAGCTGCGCCTACTGTGCGCGGGAGACGTTCGGCGGCGAGGAGCTGATGATCTGCAACTGTGAGCGCATGGCCGCGGATGCCGCGGCCAGGATCGAGGAGCTGACGGACCGGTGCGCCCGGTACGCCGAGGAGATCGCGGTGCTGCGGGAGAAGGTGAAATCGTGACTGCTGTGCGAGTGTATCTGACGTCTGGGCAGCACTTTGATATCTGCGCAGAAGACGTTAAATGTAAGTATAACGGGTTGACGGGCGAGCTCACATCCCTCAAATACACCGATGCCGTAAGGGGAGCTCCCATATATCTCGACATCACGAAGGTTGAGGCTGTCGTGCAACTGCATGTAGGTGGAGGTGGCGATGATGAGTGACAATGACTTGATCGCCGCGCTGCGGCGGCTGAAGGTGCAGACCGGGAGCCTTGTCTGCCTGGGCTGCGGGCGAGAGCATAACTGCGGGATCCACGGCTGCGCCATTCTGCGGGAAACTATCTCCTTTGTGGAAAAGAAGCTGTGGGAGGACAAATCCCGCAGCGTGATGGAGTACCGGGATGAGCAGTAGGGTGAACCCGCGGCGGGTGCCGCGGACGCAGAAGGACGTGGATGCTGCCTATGACCGGGGTGTCACGGAGGGCCTGCACCGGGGCATTGAGCTGATGCTCTACGTTCTCATTGACAAACGCGCCGCGGCCATGGACGACGTGCAGCAGCTGGCCCAGGAACTGAACCACGCCGCCGGGTGCGTGGCCGAGGGCTACGTCACCTGGGCGGATATCCGGAAGATGCTGAAGGAATATGACGTGGAGGTGGTGCTGGAATGAGCAGGCGCGTGATCCCGCGCAGCGTGCAGTTCATGGGCTGCGCGATGTGCGGCGAAACGGAAAAGACGCTGCGCCGGGTGGGAGAGGATCTCCTGTGCTCGGTGTGCGCGGGGCGGGCGGTGTCCAGATCGGACACGGCTGCGCCTGTGGGCGCACGGGGTTCGCGGCGCGGGCCGCTGGTGCTGCGGGAGATAAGCATTGACGAGAAGGAGGAGAGGTAACGTGTTTTGTTGGTTTGGGAATATCCTGGTCAACGCGGATAGGATCATGTTCGTGCGGGTGGCCGGGACGGTAGCTGAGGTGAGCTTCGGTAACGGGGCGATGATCCAGGTGGATGCCGAGACTGTTCGCCCTGTGCTGGCTGCCCTTGCGGTGGACATGACGGAGGACTGCCCGGTGGCGGAGCAGCCGGAAGTGGCGGCAGAGGAGGGCGTAGAGCTTGACAGTCTACTGCAATCGGGATACGAGTGGGTGGCGATGGACTCCACGGGGTTCGTTCACGGATTTAGCGAGAAGCCGGTCAAGCGCGCTGCCTACTGGGAGTGTGATCCGTCGGGGCGCTGCCGGGTGACGCGGTCCCGCCTGCTGGATGCTGCCGCCTGGATGAGCTGGGACAACCCGGAGCCAGTGCATATCCCGACACTGCTGGAGGTGGACTACTGATGGGTTATGTGATCGTGACGCTGCTGGCGCTGGTGCTGGGTTACAGCGTGGGCGCCGGGAGCGTGCTGCGAGATGTCCGCAGCGGGCGTGTGGTCCATCGGGGCCGGGTGTACTTCTGCAAGGACACCGGCCCGCTGGTGAGGTAGGCGCATGGAAGGAAGCGGACGATGGATCTGCTGCAGGCAGCAGGCGGGGCCGCTGGTGAAAGAGTCACGCGCCGTCCGGCCCCGGATGTGCCGGACGGACGGACCGTTTGAGAGGGCGGAGAAAAACAGGATCCTCCGCCCTCCCCGCGACAGCGCAGTGTGCCGGACGCGCATCGACCGGCTGGAGCTGTTGCTGGCGCTGTTCGGCTTCGAGGGATGGAGCTACACGCTGACCTTTGACGACGCGCATCTGCCGGAGAAGTTCGACGGGGTGCGGAAGCGCTGGCGGGCGCTGCTGTACCGGATGAAGACCTACCACGGCGGTGTGCCGGACTATGTCTATCTGATCGAGGGGAAGCATGGGGATCATCGGTACCACCTCCATCTGACGGTGCGGTACTGTGATTTCCCGCCGCTGGTGATGGAAACGCTGTGGCAGGAAGGGTATATCGTGGAGTCTCAACCGTTGCTGCTGGGCGTGTTCGATACCTACCGGCGGACGGCGCGGTACTACTGCAAGGAGCGCAGCGACGGCGTGGTGATCCCCATTGACGCCAGGACGTGGGTGGCGTCGCGGAGTCTTACGCAGAAGCTTCCGCCCCCGATGTACTTCCGCGCCGAGTGCGGGCGCATCGACATCCCGGCGGACAACCGTGTGTGCGGACGCTTCACGGTGGACAATACCTGGGGGCACTACCATTATGGATGGTATATTGAGCAGGATCCCAAACATCCAACGGTTTTTGAGGGGCGGCGGGTACCGCACCAGCACGGGGCCGGTCGGTACTAAATAGTAAATGTAACTTGTGATATAGTCGGACAAATCACAAAAGGAGTGAAAAAGTGTTGCGAACAACATCCGAATATGGTAAACTGTTGACAGTGAAAGACGGATGGCTCGTCTGCCCGTACTGCCGGAACAAGCGGCTGCTGCGGGTACCCATCACGGCGGCGGCGCGTGGCGTACCGGTGTGGTGTGCCAAGTGCAAGCACGAGATCATCGTGGACATAGAGCAAGGCCGGAGCTTTGAAAGCCGGAGCCAATGACCGACGCAGGATTGTGCGTGGTTATGGCTCCGGCTTTTGTGTTTTCTCCGGTTCCCTGGAGGTGATAGCCCATGGCAGAGAAACCGCTGAGGCCGTGCCGCCACGCTGGATGTCCGGAGCTGACGCGGGACGGCTGGTGCCCGAAGCACAGGCCACGGCACCAGCGCCGCACCAGTGCGGACTATCACGGCTGGTATATGCTGCCGATCTGGACGAAGCGCCTGCGCCCAGCGCAGCTGCTTCGTGAACCCTGGTGCCGCGAGTGCGCGAGGGTGTACCCGCCCGATGATCCGCGGCACAGGACACGAGCCACGGTGGTGGACCACATCGTCCCGCACCGTGGCGACTGGGAGAAATTCATCGATCCGGCGAACCATCAGAGCCTTTGCAAGCGGCACCACGACCAAAAGACGGCGCTGGAGCAGCTGCAGCGAGGCGAAAAAGTTACATGACTTGCCGGCTCTGGCGTCGCCTGCCCGCTGGTGCGTGACCGTGTGTGCGGCTGCACACGCCGGCGGGCGCGGGTGGAGGCCGTAGGCCTTAACCCCACCCCCACCCTCAAAAAGTTTGGCAGCGGCTCTATGAATGCCCCGCTTCCCCTCGTTTGAGAGAAAAAGTCCGGTTTCGGAGTTCGGGGCGGCGGGCCGGGACGGGCGGACGGCTCCAGGTGCCTGGCAAAACAGAACGTGCAGGCCAGGCGGGTGCTGGGCAGGCCAGGCGGGCGCCGGAAGGTTGGGCGGATCCGGCGGCGGAGGGTGGAGCGAGAAGACCGGCTGGGGCGTCGAAGGCCTGCGCTGATGCGCGGGGTACTGACGTAGGCGCCCTGGCCGGTGCAGAAACAACAGGCTGCACATGGAGGCAGCGGACCGTGGCCGCGGGCGGCGGGCAGAAACGGAATAAGGCGGCGAGGGTGTGCCGGGCGGTGCGGACGACTGCTCGGATGGCTGGGCGGCGTAGACAGCTGCCCGGATGTCGAGCTGAGTGGACGGCGGCTCGATGGGTTTTCCTTCTTTTCTTCCTTTTACCGGGTACCCGGCGGCGACGCCGGGCGCCTGGCAGACCTTCGCTGAAGACATAGGACGGGAGGTGCGGCGATGCCGGCAAGAGCGAAAGCAGCAGAGAATATGACCGGGCACATGGGCCCGGAGGAGCAGGCGCTCCGGTTGGAGGCCGAGGGCGAGCTGAACAGCGGCGTGGAGCTGACGCCGGACGCGCCGCCGCCCATTCTGAAGGCGGACAGGGCAGCCCGGCAGTACTGGGCGGACATCCTGGGGCGGATGGATAACGTGCTGCTGCTGGACAGTATCGACACGGAGATCCTGGGCATATACTGCCTACAGCTGAGCCGGCGGGACAAACTGCAGCGGGCGGCCCGGAAAAAGGGCCTGGATGTGAAGGACGCGGCGGCCATCATGGCGGAGCTGGGGAAGCTGGAAAAGAGCATCCTGGGCTACGCCAAGGACCTGGGCTTGACGCCCGGCGGGCGGGCTCAGCTGGCCAAGAAGCGGGCCGGCGCCGCGGCAGCGGATCCGGACGCGGATCTGTTCGGAATATAGGCGGTGTCCGTTTAGGACACCGGGCAAGAATTAGGTCGGAGCGTATAACGCCGGAGCCATCCCCACAGCGGGGCGGCTCCGGCGTTTTGCTTTAGGAGTGAGACATGGCCAACGAGAGACCGGCGCGGCAGACGGGGCAGCACCACCCCGCCGCCGTGTACGCCAAGCAGGTGGTGCGGGGCCGGCTGCGTGAGCAGTGCGGCCAGTATGAGGTGCTGGCTTGCCAGCGGTTCCTGGATGACTTGAGGCGGCAGGGCACAGAGGGCTTCCCGTATGTGTTTGACGTGACCAGGGCTGACCGCATACTACGGTGGTTCAACCACTGCATACAGGTGCGCGGCGTGGACGCGGGCAAGCCTATCGCGCTGGAGCCCTGGCAGGTGTTCGACCTGAGCAACCTGTACGGCTGGGTACACCGGGACACCGGGGCCCGCCGCTTTAAGGTGAGCTACAACAAACGGGCGCGGGGCAACTACAAGAGCACGGAGAAATCCGGGCAGTGCCTGTACCATATGTGCGCCGATGCCATTTATCCACCGGGGCACCCAGAGGCGGCCCGGTTCGAGATGGAGCCGGAGGTGGAGTGTGCGGCAGTGGACCGGGGACAGGCTATGCGGGTATTCGGCGACGCCAAGAAGATCGCCCAGGCCAGCCCCAGCATACGGAAGTGGCTGCGGATCCCCCGGAGCAACCCGGTGGTGCATCTGACGCGGGGCGGCTTTATGCGGGCGCTGAGCAAGGAGACCAAAAACAAGGACTCCGGCGCGCCCAGCTACTTTGTGGTGGACGAATACCACGCGCACCTGACCTCGGAGATCTACGACATCGGCAAATCCGGCTTCGGCAAGAGGCCGCAGGCGCTGCTGGACTGCATCACCACGGCGGGCGACGACGCGCAGCGGAAGCCCTGTTACACGGAGGAGCTGAACCTGAAGGCCATGCTTCGGGGCGAGATCTCCATGGACGAGACCTACTGCGTAATGATCCGGGAGATCGACGACGGGGACAACCCCCACGACGAGAGCTGCTGGACAAAGGCCAATCCATGCCTGCGCTATGGCAGCGAGTACGCCAGGTACCTGCTGGACGAGATCCGCAGCGAACACACCACGGCCTACAGCTTCAACGATCCCTATAAGATCCGCAACTTCCTCACGCGCCGGATGGACCGATGGCAGGCCGGCGCGGTGAACCGCTATCTGGACGAGATGCAGCTGGCCAAGGCCAGAGAGGCCCAGGTCAGCCGGGAGGCCTTCGCGGCGATGACGGACGGCAAGACCTGCTGGGGCGGGTTCGACCTGGGCAAGCGGGTGGACCTGACCGGCGCGGCGGCGGTGTGGCTGCTGGAGGGCGGCGTGGTGGCCGTGAAGATGCAAGGCTTCATGCCCGCGGAGGGCGTGGAACGCCACGAAAAAACGGACCGCGTGCCCTACAAGGCCTGGGCGGCGGGCGGCTATGTGACGGTGACGCCGGGGGCGGTGACGGAGAACAGCTGGGTGGACGAGTGGCTGGCGGCGGGCGAGAAGGACCACGGCTGGCGCATCGTGCAGACCGGCTATGACGGTCACAACGCCACGGACTTGGCCATCAGCATGAACGACCGGCGGAGCAATGAGGACTTTTGCGTGGAAATCTATCAGTCCTGCTCCGGGCAGAACCTGGCGGTCAAGGGCTTCCGGGATCTGCTGGTGCAGGGGAAGCTGGTGATCGAGGAGAGCCCGCTGGCCATGTGGTGCCTGGCCAATGCCGTGGAGACCGTGAACGGCAACGGAGACAGTCGGCTGAGTAAGAAGCACAAGGACGACACGGAACGCATAGATCCGCTGGCGGCGTGCATGGACGCGCTGACGCTGGCCCTGCGGAGGCGGGATAACCCCACGCTGGCGGACCGACTGCAAAGCGGGGCGTGGTCGATGTGAACGAGATAGGAGGACGGGACATGAGAAAGCATGAGAACGCTGTGACGGCGCTGGTGCTGGCGGGGCTGGCGGCCATCGCTGTGGGCGTGGGCCTGCTGAGCGTGGCCTGGGGCGTGATCGTCCTGGGCGCGGAGCTGGTGACGCTGGGCGTGCTGCTGGCGGTGGGCGGCGAGGAAGGCGGTGAGCGCGATGGCTAACGGCATCGTGCGGGGCCTGGGCCGGCTGACCACCCCCAGAGCCGCAGCGGCCCAGACACGGAACGCGGTGACAGTGGCATCCCTGCGGGCGGCGGGGCTGGACAGCGTGGACGTAACGGCCTCCACGGCACTGAAACTGAGCGCGGTGGACCGGTGTGTGGAGGTGCTGAGCAGCGACATCGCCAAGCTGCCCATGTATGTGTTCGACACCAGGACGCGGCAGCGGCGGGACGACCACCCGCTGAACGACCTGCTGGGGCTACGGGCCAACAGTGTACAGACAGCCTTCGTGGCCAGGAAGGTGGCGGAGGCGGGGCGCAACTGCGGCGGCAACGGCTATCTGCTCATTGAGCGAGATCCCCGGACGCTGGCGCCTGTGCGCCTGGTAGGTGTGCCGTGGACGCTGGTGCAGCCCATGATGACCGCTGAGGGTGAGCCGTTCTATGACGTGGAACACCCCTTTACCGGGAAGCTGCTGCGGGTGGGCCGGATGGATATGATCCACGTCATGGCTTACAGCGACAACGGCTGGAAGGGCGTGAGCGTGCTGGAGAGGGCCAGCGAGGTCATCGCCAGCGCCAAGGCGGCCCAGAGTTGGAACGGCAGCTATTATATCAACGGCGGCCAGCCCAGCGGCGTTCTGGAGGTGGAGAGTGACATCAGCGGGACCATGGAGGTTGCCCAGGCGGACGGCACCACGGCCACGGTGAATATGAAGGACTACGTTCGGCAGGAGTGGGAGGCCCGACAGGGCGGCCCAGGCAACGCCGGGCGCATCGCCGTTCTGGACAACGGCATGAAATACCACGCTATCAGCATCAGCCAGCGGGACGCTCAATTTGTAGAGAACGCGGAGCTGAGCGTGCGGGACATCGCCCGGTTCTTCGGCGTGCCCCTGTACAAGCTGCAGGAGGGCAAGCAGAGCTACAGCAGCAACGAGCAGAACGCCATCGAGTACATCACCGGCACACTGCACCCCATCGTGACGCAGTATGAGCAGGAAGCCACGGAGAAACTGCTAAACCGCAGTGAGAGGGCCGACGGGCTGGAGATCCGCATCAACATGATGGCGGAACTGCGGGGCGACAGCAGCTCCCGCGGCAGCTGGTATAACTCCATGTGGCAGATCGGCGCCTACAGCGTGAACGACATCCGGGCGCTGGAGGATATGCCGGACGTAGAGGGCGGCGGTGAGCACACCGCCAGTCTGAACTATGTGCCCCTGTCGGTGTGGCGGGAGCTGAGCATTAAGAGAAATTCGGGAAACGGAGGTAACGGCGCATGAGAGTGAAGGTCAACGGCGAGATCGTGATGAGCGACGACAAGTGGCTCTATGACTGGTGCGAGCTGGAGAGCACCGCCCCATCGGACATCCGGAGGGCTCTGGAGGATCTTCCGGAGGGTGAGGAGCTGGTGCTGGAGATCAACAGCGGCGGCGGCGTGGTGATGGCGGGCTTCGAGATCTACAGCCTGCTGCGGCAGAGTGGCCGCCGGGTGGTGGCCGAGGTACAGAGCTACGCCGCCAGCGCGGCCAGTACCATCCTGCAGGGCTGCACGGTGCGGCGCATGAGCCCGGTGGGCCAGGTGATGATCCACAACCCCTCGTGCACGGCCTGGGGCAATGCGGCGGCGCTGGGGCAGGCGGCGCAGATGCTGGAGGCGGGAAAGGAAAGTATCCTCAACGCCTACGAACTGCGAAGCGGCGGCAAGTGCAGCCGGGAGGAACTGAGCCGCCTGATGGACGAGGAACGCTGGATGAGCGCCCAGGAGGCCGTGGAGCGCGGCCTGGCCGACGAGATCGTCACCCAGACAGACGAGGGCGCCCCGGCGTGGGCCGCTACTCTGCGGAACGCGGCGGGCGGCGCGGATATCGGCACGCTGCGGCAGCGCTACGAGCAGCTGGTGCGCAGCGGCGCCAGGGAGGCCGATCCCCTACACCCGGTGCCCCCGGCAGACGGCGGCGCTGCGGCGTCCCAAGGCAAGAGTGATCCCCCCGCGCAGGGCGCGGAAGACCATACAGGCATCCGCTGGCAGGACGAGGCATGGCTCGACCTGGAACGGAGAAAAACCATCAGACTTTAAGGAGGACGAAACATGAAACAGAAGATGATCGACCTGTGCGCGGATCGCGCCAAGTTCCTGGACGAAGCGGAGGCCGCGCTGAAAGCCGGCGACCAGGCGAAGGTCACGGAGCTGCGCGGCAAGCTGGAGAGCGTGGACAAGGACATCGAGAACGTGAAGTTCCTGATGGCTGAGCAGCAGCGCCGCATGGATGAAACCCCTGTGGACAAGAAGGCCGAGAAGGAGAAGGCCGAGGCCTTGGGCCAGAAGCTGCTGCGCGACGGCCAGATGAGTGTGGACATTGCGTCCCTGCGCCGGGGCCTGCTGGCCAAGGACAGCACCACCCTGGCTGCCACCACGCTGGTGGAGCCCACCGGCAGCGGCACCGAGATCCGCAACCCCGTGGGCGGCGGCGTGAGCCGCATCATCGACCAGGTGCGCGTGCTGACGCTGGAGGGCATGGGCGGCTTCATCGAGCCCTACCTGGTGAGCGCCCAGGCAGCCCAGGCGGGCGCTGTGGCCACGCTGGCCGGCACGGCCCGCACCGCCAGTGATCCCACCTTCGCCTACGCGGAGCTGAAGCCCTACGAGGTGAACGTGACCACCTATGTGGACCGCAACATCAAGCGGCTGAGTCCGGCGGACTACTTCGCCAAGTGCTACGAGCTGGCCATGGAGGCCATGCGCCGGAAGATCTGCACGCTGATCTACAACGGCGACGGCCAGACCTCCCCCGCAATGTACGGCATCAAGACCGCCAAGAACAAGGCGGGCGACGCTATCTACAACACCGTGGAGGCCACGGCGCTGGACGAGACCGTGCTGGACGCCCTGTACTACGCTTACGGCGACGATGAGGGCACCGGCGAGAATGCCCAGCTGTATCTGACCAAGGCGGACCTGAAGGTGCTGGGCAGCATCCGCAACAGCGACAAGCTCAAGGTGTTCCAGACGCGCCACACCGGCGCCAACTACGGCACCATCGAGGACGGCGGCGCAGCCTATGGCTACAACATCGGCAAGGACCTGACCGACTTTGCCAGCGCGACCACCGGCGGGCTGACCATGTGCTACGGCGATCCGCAGAACTACGAGCTGGCCCTGTTCGGTGAGATGACCGTCCGCATCGACGAGAGCGCCAAGGCGGTGGAGCGTATGCTGACCATCCTGGGCGACGCCATGGTGGGCGGCAACCTGATCCGCCACAACGGCTTCACCATCCTCAAGAAGAAGGCCGCGGGCTAAGGAGGACGCCATGAGCAAGGACAATGTCAGTAAGGCCGCTGAGAACACGCAGGCTGCGTTCCAGACCGGGGCGCTCCCTGCGAGCGCGGGCGGTCAGAACGCCGCACAGGCGGCAGCGCAGACGGCTCCGGAGGCCCCTGCCGTCCAGACCGCACCCAAGCGGTACGCCGTGGCGTGGAGCAGCGGGCTGCACCTGCGGTGCGCGCCGGGCATGGACCAGGGCATCCTGGCGGTGCTGGCCGACGGCGAGACCGTGGAGGCCACCGGCGAGGAGACCGACGGCTGGCTGCCCGTCAAGACCGGCCAGGGCGACGGCTGGGTAGTGGCCCGGTACCTCCGGGCGGAGGGCTGAACTATGGCTACGGAGGCGCAGGTCACAGCGTGCAAGACCTATATGCGGGTGGACGGCGACGCGGACGACGCGCTGATCGCGTCGCTGTGCGACGCGGCGGAGGGTTATCTGACGCGGGCCGGATGCCGGCGCAGCGAGACAGACGCGGCCCAAGCCGCGCAGTACGACCTGGCGCTCTGGAGCCTGACGCTGCACTACTACGACCACCGGGACGCGGTGGGAACGGAAGCACCCCTGCCGCTGGGGCTGCCCCCGGTCATCACGCAGCTGAAGGTGGGCGCTACGCCCACATGAGGCAAGCGCCGGGGCTGCCCTGCGGGGCGGCCTGCGGCGCTTTGCTTTAGGTGTCCGGATCGGACACCGGAAAGGAGGACGGCATGATCGACGCGGGAAAGCTGCGGCATCGGGTGTTGCTGCAGAGCTGCACCGGCGCTGTGGACGACTACGGTGATCCCCTGTACAGCGATGACGGCCAGTGGACCACAGAGGCCACGGTATGGGCGGCCATCGATCCGGTCAGCGGCAAGGAGTTCTACGCGGCGGAGCAGGCGCAGAGCTCCGTGAGCCATAAGATCCGGCTGCGGTACCGCCAGGGCGTCAGCGCGGCGTGGCGGGTGCTGTATGGCAGCCGGGTGTTCCGGATCCTGTCGGTGATCGACTGGGAGGAACGGCACGAGAGCCTGCTGCTGATGGCCCAGGAGATCGAGGCATGAGCAACAGCGGCTTTAACGTCACCTGGGACGGCAGGGACCTCAAGGAACTGAAGAAGTCCGTGAAGGCTCTGGGCGACGTGCCGCAGAAGTGCGTGACGTCGGCTGCCGGCAAGGCGGCCACGCTGACAAAGCGGGCCATCAAGGCCGGGGACGTTCCGGTGCGGACGGGCGCCATGAAGCGGGGCATCGTTCGGACGAAGAAGGAACGATCCAGGGTGAAGGGGAAGGCAGTGTACCGCATCGACTTCAAGGGCGGCGAGGAGGCCAACAGCGTCTTCCAGAAGACAGTGAAGGAACCCGGCGCTGCCGGCAGCACGCAGACCGGTAATGGCCATGCCTACTACCCCTACAGCATGGAGTTCGGCTATATCGCCAGGGACGGGCATTTTGTTCCCGGCCACCACTTCATGCGGGACGGGGCCGAGGAGAGCCGACAGGCAGCGGAGGCCAAGATGGTCAGGGCGCTGACCGAAAATCTGGACAAGGAGTGGATGAAGCAGCATGGACATTGAGCAGGCTGTGGTGAAGGCGTTGGGGACTGCGGCGCCGGGAAAGGTGTACGCCGCGGCGGCCATCAAGGGCGCAGCTGCGCCGTTCATATTCTATATCCTGCACCGCGATGAGGCGGTGGAGGAGTTGGACGGGGACACGGCGCTGCGTGCGGCCACCTTTGAGGTGGATGCCGTGGGCAAGGGTGCCAAGGATCTGGCGGCGCTGGGCGCGAAGGTGACAGCGGCGCTGAAGGCCCTGCGGGGCACCAGCGGCGCGGGGCTGGAGATCCAGCGAGCCAGAGTTACCCAGGAGAGCCCGGACATCAAGGAGCGAGAAGTCAACCTGTGGCGCAGGGTGTACGCCCTGCGGATCAACTATCTGGAGGTATAAAACATGAGTAAATCTGTAGGCGTAGGTACCAAATTCAACCTGGGCGCCCAGGCGGTGGGCGGACTGAACAGCATCAGCGGCCTGGATCTGAGCGCGGACACCGTGGATGTGACCGACCTGGGCAACTCCACGGGCTACCGGGATTTTCTGGCGGGCTTTAAGGACGGCGGTGAGCTGGGCCTCAGCGGCTTCCTGGACGGCGTGGACGAGGGCCAGGCGGCCATGCTGGAGGCCTTCCACAGCGGCGAACAGTCGGACTGCAAGATCATTTTCCCGTCCGCCATCGGTAAGACGTGGGAGTTCAAGGGCGTGGTGACGAAGTTCACCACCGGCGCGGAGGTGGACAGCGCCATCAGCTTTGAGGCCACCGTGAAGGTGTGCGGCAAGCCGGAGCTGAAAGCCACTGTGGGCGGCTAAGAGGAGGGCATAGACCATGAACGAGAAAAACGACGCCGTTTTTATCGAGCTTGACAGGCCCCGCGAGCTGCGGCTGGGCCACAAGGCCCTTAAGACATTCAGCACGCTGCGGCATATCCCGCTGACGAAGATGCAGGAGGCGGTGGAGGACTACGACAACCTCAGCTGCCTGTACTACTGCGTACTGCGCCAGGAGGATCCGACGCTGACGGTGGAGCAGGTGGACGACCTGCTGGACAAGGCGCCCCTGCCGGTGCTGATCGCCAAGGCGGGGGAGATGATCTCCGCGGCCTTCGGCAGCGAGGAGGCCGACGAGGCCGACCACCCTATGACAGCGGCGGCTGGGACTGGCAGCGCAGTCTGAGCATCGCCGCGGAGCTTGGCATCGGCCCGGCGGAGTGGGAGTGCATGACGCCGGCGCAGCTGAACGTGTACGCCAGGGCCCGGAGCGAGGCCCTGGCGGCGCGGCAGAGACTGACGGCGGCCAACCTGTACAACCTGGCGACCATGATCCGCGGCGCGGTGTGGGGCAAACACGGGCTGCCGCCCTTCGAGAAAATGTTTCCGGAGGCAGCATCGGCGCGCTCCATGAGCGACGAGGCCATGTTCCGGCAGGTGCAGGCATTGAACAAGCTGTTTGGAGGTGAGGAGGCATAGGCGCTGTAAAAAATCTGATGGTCCGCGTAGGCGCGGACTTTTCGGCCATTACGAAGCAGAGCAAGAAGGCCACGGGCAGCATCGTGACGATGATCTCCAGCGTGAACCGGGCCACGGGGAAGCTGGAGGGCGCCTGCGCCAAGATGACGGGGGCGCTGCGGGGCCTGGGCTCCGCCCTGGGCGTGGCCGGGCTTGCCGTACTGGCCAAGGAGGCGGCGGACGCCTATAACGAGGTACAGGAGAACAACGCGGCGCTGGCCCAGGTGATGAAAAACACCATGGCGGCCAGCCAGGCGGAGTATCAGAGTATCCTGGACCTGTGCGACGCCCAGGAGAAGCTGGGCGTGGTAGACGGTGAGGTGGCCAAGGCCGGCGCGGTGGAGCTGAGTACCTACCTGGGACTGACCAGCAGTCTGCAGACGTTGATCCCCGTGATGGACGATATGCTGGCGCAGCAGTACGGGCTGAACGCTACCAGCGAAAACGCCGTGAACATCGCCACGATGCTGGGCAAGGTGATGAACGGCCAGACCGGCGCGCTGAGCCGGTACGGCTACAGCTTCACAGAGGCCCAGGCGGCTATCCTCAAGTACGGGGACGAGGCGCAGCGGGCAGCGGTGCTGGCCAGCGTGGTGGAGGACAGCGTGGGCGGCATGAACGAGGCGTTGGCCCAGACACCCAGCGGGCGCATCCGGCAGGTTAAATTTGCGCTGGGCGAGGTACAGGAAAGCTTCGGACAGGCCATCATGACCATCGCCCAGGTGTTTCTGCCTCTGATCCGCACGGTGGCCAGTATTCTGGGCGCTGTGGCGGCGGCAGCCAACCGGGCGGCTCAGGCCATCGCCAATGTGTTCGGCGTGAAGACGCAGATGACGGCGGCCACCGGCGGTATCAGCAGTGCTACCAGCGCCATGGACGGCCTGACAGACAGCACGGAGCAGGCCGCGGGGGCAGCGGAGAGGCTGCAGACTTTCGGCTTTGACCAGCTGCAGAAGCTGGGCAGCGCCAGCAGCAGCGGCAGCGGGGCCGAGGCGGCGCAGACGCCGCTGGCGGGAAGCTACGACGTGAGCTGGGATGCCAGCGGCACCGAGGAAATGGCCGAGAGCGCCGCGTGGCTGGAGAAGATCCTCCTGCGGCTGAAGAAGACGGCGGAGAACCTGGACTTCACGAGCCTGGCGGAAAGCTGGGGGCGGCTGACGGAGAGCGCCGGCGCCCTGGGCGAGACCATCGCCGAGGGGCTGGGCTGGGCCTATGACAACGTGCTGGAGCCGCTGGCAACGTGGACGGTGAACAGCCTGGTCCCTGCATTTCTGGATCTACTGAGTGGATCCTTCAGCTATTTGAACGCTGTACTGGAAGCGGTCGGACCGCTGATCGACGATGTGTGGACGAACTTCCTGCAGCCGGTGGCCAAGTGGACGGGCGGCGTCATCACAGACGTGCTGGAGCTGTTTGCCAGCGACCTGCAGAACATGGGCGACACCATCGCGCAGAACCAGGACTTGTTTCAGCTGCTGGTCATCACCGTGACGGCCTTCGGCATCGCGCTGTGGGCAGCTGCGTCGCCCATCAATGCGATCATCGTGGCTATCGGTGCGCTGGTGGCCGTGGGCATCGTGCTGGCGAAGAACTGGGACACCATCAAGGAGAAGGCGAAGGCCTGCGTGGATGGCATCAAAGCGTGGTTCTCCGGCATCGGCGAGTGGTTCAAGACCACGGTGCTGGATCCCATCATCAACTTCTTCCGGAACTTCGTCAACGGCATTCTGACCTTCGTGGAGGGCGTGGTGAACGGGGCCATCAACGGCATCAACGCCGTCATCAACGCCATCAACCGCATTCACTTCGACATTCCGGACTGGGTTCCGGTGATCGGCGGCAAGAGCTTCGGCTTCAACATCCCCACGGTGGCACAGGTGGCGCTGCCGCGGCTGGCGGACGGCGCCGTGCTGCGGCCCAACCAGCCCTTCGCGGCCATCGTAGGCGACCAGAAGCACGGGACCAACGTGGAAACGCCCCTGGGCGTGATACAGGACGCGCTGAGGGCCGTGATGGCGGAGCAGGACGGCGGTGTGGAGACCAAGGTGGAGGTACGCTTTGAGGGCAGCATGAGCGCCCTGGCGCGGTACCTGCGCCCGTACATCGAGGCGGACAGCCGCCGCGTGGGCAAGACGGCCAGCGTGGCCAAGGGGGTGACGTGATGCAGGACCTTATCCAAATCGGCGGCACCTACTACAACGCCGCCATCACGTCGCTGAAGCGGAGCCAAAACGTGACGGACAGCGATAACGCCGGGCGCACCAAGGCACCGGCAGCGGAGATGATCCGGGACGTGATCGGCACCTTTGTCAGCTACACGGCCACCTTTGAGGTGGGCCGGGCGGCGGACGGCAGCGAGGACACGGCGGCCTACGACGCGCTGGTGCTGGCGCTGAGCCAGCCGGTGGACTATGTGCCTGTGGTGATGCCCTACGGACAGGGGACGCTGGCCTTTGACGCCTATGTGACGAAGGTGGAGGACGAGCTGAGCCTCAACCTGGGCGCGGGCAAACGGCGCTGGGGCGGCCTGAAGGTGACATTCACTCCCATGCGGCCCCAGTACCGGCCATGAGGCAGTGCCCCGGTGTCCTAAACGGACACCGGGGCGGGACATACGAGAAGGAGGTGCGAGGCCGTGGCAAACGACCTTAAGATCACCTATATTGACGAGCCGGTAGGCGCACTGGAGGGCACGACGCCCTCTGTGACGAGCCTACAGGCTTTTTGCGCGCTGGAGGACATCCTGGACACGAAGAATACCGCGCCGCAGCGGGCCACGCTGGAGGACGGCTACTGGGTGCTGGGCACTGGGTATCACTTTTTCAGCGATGCGCCGGAGAAGGAGACATGGGGCCTGTTCAGCCAAGCCACCAGCGGCGGGGACGGATCCTTTACCGCACCGGTGGTGCTGACGCTGGAACTGGATGACCTGTACAGCTCCATCGGGCTGACGCTGCGGTTCGATCCCTATGGGCCGACGTGGTGCAGCGACATGACGGCGGCGTGGTACCGGGACGACACGCTGCTGGCCCAGGAGGACTTTGCCCCGGACGACTGGGAGTATACCTGCTACAAGGAGGTCCGCAACTTCAACAAAGTGGTGCTGACCTTTAAGACCATGAGCCACGGCTATCGGTATCTGAAGCTGGAGCGTATCAGCTACGGCATCACCCGCGTGTTCGACAGCGAGGAGTGCTATGCGGCGGATCTGTATCAGGACACCAATGTGGTCAGCGACGAGCTGGCGGTGAACACGCTGGACTTCACGCTGCGGAACCGCAGCGATGTGGGCTTTCTGTTCCAGCGCCGGCAGGGGCTGCGTGTGACCTTCGGCGATGAGCTGCTGGGAGTGTATCACATCAGCACCAGCAGCCGGGCGGGAAAGAACCTGTACGACATCCACGCGGTGGACAAAGTGGGCCTGCTGGAGATGGCCGGGGACCACGCCGGCGGTGTCTATAACGGCGTGGCGGCCAGCGTGATCCTGGCGGAGATCATGGGGGCCATCCCCTATACACTGGCGTCCTCTCTGGCCAGCGTGACGCTGACGGGCTGGCTGCCCAAGGCTCCCCGGCGGGACAACCTGCAGCAAGTGGCCTTCGCCCTGGGGGCTATGGTGCGCACCGGGCACAGCGAGGCGGTGGACATTCTGCCTATGCCCACGGGCAACGCCACGGCCAGCTGGAGCCAGACGGAGAGCTACGAGGGCGGCAGCGTGGAGACTGCGGCGCCGGTGACGGAGGTGCAGCTGGTGGCCTATGAATACCTCACCGGAGGCGAGAGCGAGACACTGTACGACGCGGAGCTGACCGGGCAGGCCCATGTGGACTTCGATGCTCCGGTGTATGGCCTGGTTATCACCGGCGGCGAGATCGTCAGCAGTGATGCCAACGGTGCGGTGATCGCCGGGACAGGGACACAGGTGGTGCTGACAGGCATTAAGTACAAGGAGGTCAAGCGGATCTATGCCAAGGAGAACCCGCTGCGAAGCGGCAACGACGAGGACAACCCCGTGCGGTACGAGGGCATGACGCTGGTGAGCCCGGCCATGGCCCCGGCCCTGCTGGAGAAGCTGTACGGTGTGTGTATGCGGCAGGACATGGTGAAGGGGAAAGTGCTGACGGTGACGGAGAGGCCCGGCGAGAGGGTGAGCATTCTCACGGACGACGGGGAGATGCGGACCGGGCACCTGATCAGCCTGGACTACACCGCCACCGGGAAGCTGGCGGCGGACGTGGCGGTGCTGTGCGACGAGGAGGACGAGACATGAGCATTATGGACACCCTCATCACCACGCGGGTACCGGGCGCGACCTACGACTGGACGGACATGGACCGGGTGGGCCTGGCTATGGACTATGTGGCCGAGAGGCTGCGGGGTGTGGGCTACGACGTGACGGTGACGCCGGAAACGGAGCTGACACGGACAGATTTCCCCACGGAGAGCCGGATGGCGCACTATCTGGGCGACCTGGCTGCGCTGCGGAGCACGCTGGAGGCCGTGAAGGCCACCACACCCCCGGTGCCGCCTGCGGGGCCGGAGAGGCCCTGGCTGACGGTGGCGGAAGCCAACAACATCGAGCAGATCCTCCTGGACATTGAGGACAGCGTGCAGCGCCTCCGCGCCGGCGTTTGGACGTCTGCGGAGATATTCTGCGGTGAATTTTAGGAGTGAGACATGAAAAATACGACTATTAAGGGCACCGGCAATAGCCGGTGGCTGAAAACGAGCCTGCCGGCGGGCACCACATGGGAGCAGGTGCTGACACTGCTGCGAAGCGGGCAGTTCCCGGTGGACATCACCGGGCTGAACACGGAGGGCGTGCAGGCAGTCGGCACGGCGCTGGATAAGGAAACGCTGCTGAGGGACGCCATCTGCGACCGGCTGGGGCTGGACAAGGAAGGCACAGTGCCCAGCGACGTGTTCGAGCTGCTGATCGGGCTGGCGGGCGTGGTGCTGACCATCACATTCGAGGCGGCCTTCGAGGGCAAGACCTTCACGGTAACGGACAGCGCCGGGACAACGGTGTACACCCATGTGGTGGGCGCCGGCCTCGTCCATCAGGTGACACTGGGAAAGCTGAACGAGACCTATACCGTCAGCTGCCCGGCCAATGACGGGTACACCTATACCGACCAGGTGACGACGGGGCCATACTTCGGCTTCGCTAAGAGCGAGATGCACACGTTCCTGGCTACGCTGACGGTGATCTGCGGCGAGGACGCCGCGGGGGCAGGTGTGGCTGCCACGCTGGGCGACTACTCCGTGACGGGCACCATCGGCAGCGACGGGCAGACCGTGCTGACACTGCGGCGCGCCGGCACCTATATGGTGACGGCCACAAAGGGCAGCGAAACGCGGAATGACACCGTGGCCGTGACGCAGGATGAGGGCAGCTATTCGGTGAGCCTGCCCTTCCGACACATCTACGGCATCAGCTGGGACGGCACCAGCACCACAAAGTGTTCCCGCACGGACGACGCGGAGCTGTTTGTCGATCCGGTGCCGTATGTATCGGGCGCCAGCAGCTACGGCAGCCCCTTCGACAACCTTATGCCGTGGAGTGGCCTGGAGATCGTGGAGGACGATGCTTGCGGCACGCTGGTGAAGATCCCCAAGTTTTGGTACAAGCTGACGCAGAACGGCAACGGCATCAAGATCCAGATCGCGGACGCGGAGGCGGATGGGTTTTCGGTGTCCCCGGCGCACATGGACCGAGGCGACGGCGCCGGGGAGCGCGATGTGGTGTATGTGGGAAGATATCATGGTATCAATTCCGGAGCCGACAGCTACAAGAGCTGGACGGGCTATACTCCGGCGAGCGGCATCACTCGAAATGACGCTCGTGCGAATACCAAAAAACTGGGTACAGGCGTTTGGCAGTGGGACTGGGCTATGCACCTGACTATCCAGCTGCTCTACATCGTGGAGTTTGCGGACTGGAATAGTCAGGCGTGCATCGGCTACGGCTGCGGCAACAACAGCGCAAAGCAGGCCAACGGTGCCAGCGACAATATGCCGTACCACACGGGCACCATGCAGGCGGCCAGGACGACGTACGGTGTGGGTGTGCAGTACCGGCACATCGAGGGACTGTGGGACAACATGTACGACTGGGTGGACGGGTGCTACTACAACAGCAGCGGCCTCAATCTGATCCTCAATCCGGCCAGCTTCAGCGACAGCAACGGCGGCACACCGGTAGGCGTACCCAGCGGCGGCTATCCCTCGGCGCTGGGTGTGAAGCCGGCGGGACCGTATCCGGTGTTTATCCCTACGGCAGCTGCCGGCAGCAGCAGCACCTACGTTCCGGATGGCTGGGGCTTCAGCGCGTCGGGCCCGTGCCTGTACGTCGGCGGCAGCTACTTCCAGAGCTTGGACCGCGGGCTGTTCTGCGTCTACTGCAACGCGGCGTCGAGCTCCGGCGCGTACTTCGGCTCCCGCCTCCAAAAACTCCCCTGATGGGGAGGGGTGCAGGGGAGGGACGCGCACGCCCCACCCCTGCGTGGGCAATAGATAACGAGGCGCGGCAGAGCCGCGCAGCATGAATAAATCGCAGTGACCACCGGCGCGACGGCACGGCCCCAAGTCAGCGGGGCACGGCGGCGCGGAGACATGGCGCTGCGCGGGGTGCTTCGGGCATCAGCGGAGCCGGTTCTGTTCTGGCGTTCCGGATAACTGGAACTTCAACGCGTCGAACCCGTGCCTGCACGTCGGCGGCAACTACAACCAGAGCTTGAACCACGGGCTGTTCTACGTCAACTACAACACGGCGTCGAACTCCAACGCGAACATCGGCTCCCGCCTCCTCGCCTCCGCAGGCTACAGATCACCTATTCCCGCCTAAAGGCGGGCGCAGAGTGAAGCCTGCGCGGTGGAATAGCTAACCATGATACCCTGCCCGGAGCGCCGCGCACCCCAAGGTGACGAACAGCTGACAGGACACGGCTTAGTACTCCGGGCGCTGCCCGGCGAAGGAAACGGCGTGAGGCTGAAAGGAGATCTATCCTGTGAAACGAGCGAGAGGACTGTACGAGAAATACCTGACTCGTGAGAACGCGAAGCTGGCCCTGCTGGAGGTGAACCGGACGCACCAGTGGACGGCGGGCCACAGGCCCAACCGGACGGTGCGCCGGATCGAGGCGAATATCGAGGGTGCGGTGGACGCGCTGCTGGTGATCGCGGCGGACTACCGGCCCAACGCGCCCCGGATGCGGCGACGGTGGGATGAGAGCGCCGGGAAATGGCGGGACATCTACGAGCCGGACCTGTGGCCGGATCAGTACGTCCACCATATGGCCATCCAGACGCTGCAGCCGGTGCTGATGCGGGGCATGGACGGTGACTGCTGCGGCAGCATCCCCGGACGGGGCATCCACTACGGCATGAAGCGGCTGCGAAAGTGGATGAAGGACAACCGAAGCGGGGCGAAATGGTGCGCCGAGATGGATGTGCGGCACTTCTATGACAGTCTGCGGCCCAGCGTGGTGATGGACGCCCTGCGGCGGCGCATCAAGGACCGGCGGATGCTGGACGTGTGCGAGAGGCTGATGGCCCACGGTGTGCTGATCGGGGCCTACTTCAGCCAGTGGTTCGCCAACACGGTGCTGCAGGGGTTGGACCGGCTGATCCGCGGCAGCGGATGCGCCAGGCACTACCTGCGGTACATGGACAACATCACGGTGCTGGGCAGCAACAAGAGGAAACTGCGGAGGCTGGTGGAGGCTGTGCGGGCGTGGCTGTGCTCGCGGGGCCTGGATCTGAAGGGGACGTGGCAGGTGTTCCCCACCAAGGCGCGGGAGGTGGCGGCGCTGGGATACCGGTTTGCGCCGAGCGGCGGTGTGCGGCTGCGGAAGCGGAACCGGATGCGGCTCATGCGTCAGCTGCGGCGGTACCGGAAGCGGAAGGTCATCGATATGAAATTTGCATCGGGGCTGCTGTCGCGGCTGGGCGCGATGCAGCATTGCAGGAACACGGTGTTTTACCGGAAGTATCTGCCCTATAAGGCAGTCCGCCGGTGCAAGGCCGTGGTAAGAGAATGGACACGGAAGGAGATGAAACGATGGAGTATGTATTCGGAACCGTCCAGAGGGGCGGCGTAACGCGGGAGAGCCTCAAGGTGGTGGGCGGGCCCAGTCTGGCCGTGGGGGAGTTTGTGACCATTGTGCGGGAGTACGACAGCTGCACCATCACGGACCGGTGCCGGGTGGCGGAGCATTGCCACACGGAGAACGGCCCGGATGGGGTGCGCTATGACTTCTACGTCATCGGCGACCACTATCGGGACACGGACCGGACAAAGGCCATGGCGGCCACGCAGCAGGCCACGGAGATCGCCTTTGTGGTGCTGGCGGAGGGCGGCAGCATTGACGCCGTGACGGCGGGAGAGCATCGGGAGGTGTTCGCCTCCTGGGAGGCCGGCGTAGCCTATGCGGTGGGGCAGTACCGGAACTCCGGGGAGAAGCTGTACCGCTGTGTGCAGGCTCACACGTCCCAGAAGGGGTGGGAGCCGGAGAACACGCCCGCATTGTGGGCGGTGGCCGCGGATCCGGCGGAGGCGTGGCCGGCATGGAGCCAGCCCACAGGCGCGCACGATGCCTACGGCGCCGGGGACAGGGTGAGCCACAACGGCAAGCACTGGACCAGCGATGTGGACGCCAACGTGTGGGAGCCGGGCGTGTACGGCTGGACGGAGAACGCCGATGGGTGAGCTGGAGGTCATTGAGGCGCTGTGCTGCTTGGTGGAACGCGCCGTGGCCGTGATACGAGATGAACAGACGAAGGAAGCGCTGCTGCGGGAGCTGGACGCTGCCACAGGGGCGGAGGACATGACGGAAGCGCCCTGACCGGGCGCGGAAAGGAGCGAGACATGAAAGAGACTATGAACCCCATTTCTGCGGTGGCGGCCGCCGCGCTGGGCGTGCTGAGCGCCTACATGGTGCAGCTTTTCATCCCCCTTATCGTGCTGGTGATCGCCATGGTGGTGGACTACGGCACGGGGATGGTCAAGGCGTGGTCTGCCGGTGAGCTGTGCAGCCGGACGGGCATCAAGGGCATCCTCAAGAAGGTGGGCTATCTTGTGATCGTGCTGGTGGCGATGGGCGCGGACTATCTGCTGCGCTACGGCATGGAGCAGGTGGGCATCCACATCAACGTGGATTTCCTCATCGCAGCTATTGTGATCGCATGGCTGATCATTAACGAATTGATCTCCATTCTCGAGAACGTGGCGGCCATCGGCGCGCCGGTGCCGAAGTTCCTGGTGACGCTCATTAAGAAGCTGAAGAACGTCACAGAGAGCCACGCGGAGACTGTGGCGGCGGACACGGAGGGCGCGAACGATGAAAATTAACGAGGTGGACTACAAGTGGAACGGCTCGCTGACGAAGCGGGCCGCCACCACGCGGATCATCCTGCACCACGCAGCGGCTAAGACCTGCACGGCGCAGCAGATCCACAGTTGGCATCTTGCCAACGGCTGGGTGGGCATCGGGTACCACTTCTTTGTCCGTAAGGACGGCTCCGTCTACCGGGGCCGTCCGGAGGACACGGTAGGCGCCCACGCCGGCAACAACAACTACGACAGCATCGGCGTGTGCTTCGAGGGCAACTACATGACGGAGACCACCATGCCGGAGGCCCAGCGGTCCGCGGGTGCGGAGCTGGTGGCCTATCTGAAGCAGAAGTACGGCATCACGAAGGTACAGAAGCACCGGGACGTGAACGCCACCGGGTGCCCCGGCGACAACTTCCCCTTCGAGGCCATCGCCTACGGTACGCCGGTGGAGCCGGAGAAGCCGGAAGAGCCCTGCGTGAATATCACGCTGGCGCTGTATATGCTGGCCAAGGGCAGCAAGAGCCAGCAGGTGAAGCTGCTGCAGCGGACGCTGATCGGCTGGGGCTACAGCGTGGGCGTATACGGCGCGGACGGTGATTTCGGCGCGGCCACGGAGAAGGCGGTCAAGAAGTTCCAGACAGCCAACAAGCTGGCCGCTGACGGCATCGTGGGCAAGGACACATGGACGGCCCTGCTGAGGACGTAAGAAAGGCCCGGTCCCTGGTTGGGGCCGGGCCTATTTCGTTGTCATTTTGTTGACACTTGATGTCTTTTTGAGCCTCGGAAGCGTCCAAAAATGCGGACGGAACGGAGGCGGGATTGGACGAAAAAAACGCCAGGAAACGTTGGAAATACAAGAAAAATCGCGTAGCCCGCATGGCTGCGCGATTTTCTCGTTTGGTGCGAGCGATGGGACTTGAACCCACACGACCTTACGGACACAAGCACCTCAAGCTTGCCTGTCTGCCGATTCCAGCACGCTCGCGGACAAGATACCTGACTATTATAGCAAAACCGGGCAGTTTGTCAAGTACCGGAGGAAAATTCGCCTGCTGCAGATAAAAAAGACCGCCGAAAGGCGGTCTTTTTCCTGTATTCCTATGTGCTTACTCGTTGCCGGGGAAGCTGGGGATGGTGGCGAAGCCCCGCTGCAGGTCCTCGTCCGTGGGGATGACATCGCTCATCTCGCCATCGTTGTACTTGCCGTAGGCCACCATGTCGAAGTAGCCGGTACCGGTCAGGCCGATGACGATGTTCTTGACCTCGTTGTTTTTCTTGCACTTCACCGCCTCGTCAATGGCCACGCGGATGGCGTGGCTGCTTTCCGGCGCGGGCAGGATGCCCTCGCAGCGGGCGAACAGCTCCGCCGCCTCGAACACGGCGGTCTGCTCCACGCTGCGAGCTTCCAGCATGCCGTCGTGGTACAGCTGGCTGACGATGCTGCTCATGCCGTGATACCGCAGGCCGCCGGCGTGGTTGGCGGAGGGGATAAAGCCGTTGCCCAGGGTGTACATCTTGGCCATGGGGCAGATCTTGCCGGTGTCGCAGAAGTCGTATTTGAACACGCCCCGGGTCAGGCTGGGGCAGGAGGCCGGCTCCACGGCGATGATGCGGTAGTCCGCCTCACCGCGGAGCATCTCGCCCACGAAGGGGGAGATCAGGCCGCCCAGATTGGAGCCGCCGCCGGCGCAGCCGATAATGATGTCCGGCTTGATGCCGTATTTATCCAGCGCCGCCTTCGTCTCCAGACCGATGACGGACTGGTGCAGCAGCACCTGATTCAGCACACTGCCCAGCACATAGCGGGTGTTGGGCGTGGAAGCGGCGCACTCCACGGCCTCACTGATGGCGCAGCCCAGAGAGCCGGTGGTGTCGGGGAACTCCGCCAGGATCTTGCGGCCTACCTCGGTGGTCAGGGAGGGAGAGGGGGTCACGTCCGCGCCGTAGGTCCGCATGACCTCGCGGCGGAAGGGCTTCTGCTCATAGGAGCACTTCACCATGAACAC
>ERZ837910.1028-NODE-1028-length-41297-cov-3.932641_pt1 | contig 41297 bp, 51 predicted proteins | sample MGYA00519940_ERZ837910 | MGnify/ENA primary metagenome ERZ837910 (study PRJEB31850, sample SAMEA3708825) | human gut metagenome | biome: human gut; feature: human-associated habitat; material: faeces | place: China | collected 2014 ... | reverse complement strand
GTCAGCGTTGTCACCGACGCTGCGGTCCTTTGCGGCATTGCAGACGGCGTGCTGCTGGTCGTGCGCCCCGGCGTCACCACCATTCAGAGCGCCCAGCTCAGCAAAAAGAACCTGGAGGCCGTCAACGCCCACATCCTGGGTGTTGTCATGAACGGCTACAACGGCAAGCAAAGCGGCCGCCGCGACGGCTACTCCTACGCTTACTCCTACAGCTATTACAACGAAGATAAAAAGGGAAATGATGCATGAGTAATGCCCTTGTAGAGCTGCACTGTCACATCCTGCCCGGCATTGATGACGGTGCCAAAGATCTGGATATGTCAATGTCGCTCATTCGCAAGGAATTACAGGATGGTGCGGCGGGTATTGTGTTCACGCCGCACTTCCATTATGAGCGCATTTCCGTGGAGCAGTTTACCGCGCGGCGCAAGGCAGCGTTCCTGCAGGTGTCCGCGGCCTGCAAGGCCGAGGGCCTGCGGCTGGCCGGTAAAATGGGCGCCGAGGTGTTTTACTCCACCGCGCTGCCCAGCCTTGACCTGCGCCAGCTGGCCTTTGCGGGGAGCAACTATATTTTGATCGAGTTCCCCACCACGATGCACCCGCCGGGCATCGACGAGACGCTCTACGCCATCCGTGCGCAGGGGTACACGCCGATTCTGGCCCACGTGGAGCGCTATCCCTTTGTGACCGAGGACCCGACGCTGCTCTACAACTGGGTCTGCGACGGGTGTTTGGCCTTGTCGTAAATCGTATGCAGCACGACGCCGTCCTGGATGTTCGTGCGGTCGCCGATGACGATTTTGTTCACGTCGCCGCGCAGCACGGCGTTGTACCAAATGGAGCAGTCGCGGCCGATGGTCACGTCGCCCAGGATGACGGCCGTCTCGGCCAGGAACGTAATTTCTCCGATCACAGGGGTGTGCCCCCGCACTTCTTTAATCAAAGCCATAATTCCGTAATAAAATTTCTTTGTTTCACATGTATATTTCCCTGCATGACCCGCCACCGTACGGTGGTGCCCCGGACATGGAAAGCGCTGCCGGAAGGCAATCTTTTATTCGCCTTTTTTGGCTTCCTGCCACAGGGCCTCCATCTCGCCGAGCGAAAGGTCGTGCAGCGAATTCCCTTGTGCGGCAGCCTGTTCCTCCATGTAATTGAAGCGGCGGATGAACTTCTTGTTCGTACGCTCCAACGCAGATTCGGGATCGACGCCGTAGAGCCGCGCAGCGTTGACCAGCGCAAAGAACAAGTCGCCGAACTCGTCTTCGAGGTTCGCCTTGTCGCCCGAGCGCATCTCGGCCTCGACTTCGGCGGTCTCCTCCTTCACCTTGTCCCACACATCCTCGCGCCGCTGCCAGTCGAAACCCGTCGCGGCGGCTTTCTCGCCCACGCGGAAAGCCTTGACCATGGCCGGAAGCGAGCGGGGTACGCCGCCCAGCGTGCCGCTCTTGCGGTTTTTCTTGCGGAGTTTCAGGGCTTCCCAGTTCTCCTTGACCGCGTCGGGCGTATTGGCGTGAATATCGCCGTAGACATGCGGATGACGGTATATCAGCTTGTCGCACAGGGCATCGGCGACCTCGCCGAAATCGAAGGCTCCCGCCTCCTCGCCCAGCTTGGAGTAGAACACCACATGCAGCAGCAGGTCGCCCAGCTCCTCCTTGATGCCCTCCATATTGTGGTCGGTGATGGCGTCGGCCAGCTCGTACGTCTCCTCGATGGTATTGCTCCGCAGCGAATCGAAAGTCTGCTCGCGGTCCCACGGACACTCGCGGCGCAGCGTGTTCATCACTTCGAGCAAACGGGCCGTAGCCTCCAGTCGTTTATCTTCCATGTTCAGTTACAGTTTACGGCAATGGCTGTTCGGGAAGCGGAGTCGGCCGATCTGCCTGAGCGCGCCCGTCCATGCCGGAATTTATTTTCAGCAAAGGTAGCAATTCGGCGGAAAAAAAGTAACTTTGTCCGAAACAAAATTCCGTACCGCCATGAAACTGCGATACCTGCTGCCCCTTGCGGGGATGGTCTGCACCTTCCTCTCGACATACGCCCAGCCGTCGCCGGCCCGTCAGGCCTTCTACAAGGGCGCCTGCCGCATCAGCTCCCGGACGATGCTCTGTTACGAAACGCCGCTGGCGCCGCTGGCCGCCTACCTGCGCGAATATATCAACGTCGAAACGGCCAGCGACAGTATGTCGGCCGACGACGCGATCGTGCTTTCGACCGATCCGACGCTGGGCGGCGAAGCCTTCCGCCTGACGGTGCTCCCGCAGCGGATCGAAATCGCGGGCGGTTCGTACGGCGGCGTATTCAACGGCGTGCAGGCCCTGTTCAGGCTGCTGCCCGCCGAAATATACGCCAAGAACAGTCCGCTTCCGGTCGAGATCGCCTGCACGAAGGTCGAGGACGCGCCGCGCTTCCCGTACCGCGGCATGATGCTGGACGTGGCCCGCACGTGGATCGACGCAGCTGGAGTGAAGCGTTATATAGACCTGCTTTCCTATCACGGGATCAACAAATTGCACCTTCATCTTTCAGACGACGAAGGGTGGCGTATCGAAATCAGATCGCACCCCGAACTGACCGAAATCGGCGGCTTCCGCGGCGGCGATTCGCCCGTGCGTCCGGTTTACGGCAAGTGGGACGAGAAGTACGGCGGGTATTATACGCAGGACGAGATGCGCGGCCTGATCCGCTATGCGGCGGCGCGCAACATCGAGATCATCCCCGAAATCGACCTGCCGGGGCACAGCCGCAACATCGCGTCGGTGCATCCCGAAATACGCTGCAACTATCCGCCCGACACGGTTTCGACCAACGGTTACGACTACCGTTCGGCGTGGTGCGTGGCCCGCGAAGAGAACTACGCGTTGCTGGCCGACATTCTCGGCGAGTTATGCGCGCTGTTTCCCTCGGAGTACATACACGTCGGCGGCGACGAGGTGGACATGACCCAGTGGAACCGCTGCCCCGACTGTCAGGCGCTGATGAGCCGGCGGGGCATGACCGATCCGCACCGATTGGAAGACCTCTTCATGGAGCGCATGGCGGCGATTCTCGCGGCCAACGGCAAGCGTCCCGGCGTGTGGAACGAAGCCGTGACCACGGGCGGCCTCTCGCGCGAATGTCTCGTATACGGCTGGCAGAGCGTCAAGGCGTGTCTCGACGCAACGGCGAAAGGCTACAAGACCGTGGTGATGCCGGGCGAATACTTCTATTTCGACATGCGGCAGACGCCGCAGGAGGAGGGGCACGACTGGGCGGCGGTCTTCGACGCCAAAAAGGTCTTCGGATTCGACTTCACCGAAAAGGGCTTCAGCGATGAACAGATGCGCAACGTCGTCGGCCTGCAGGGGACGTTCTTCAGCGAAGCCTACGTTTCGCACGAGCCCGAAAAGCCCGACTATCTGGACTACATGTGTTTTCCGCGCATCTGCGCACTCGCCCGCATAGCTTGGCGCGGCAACTGCGAGGGCTGGGACGCCTATTACAGGGAGCTGACCGCCCATTACGACCGCATGGCGGCCATGGGCATCCGCTTCCGGCTTTTCCCGCCCAAGGTAAGCTACAAGGAGGGCGCTTTCACCGTCGTGGCGGACGACGGCTCGGAAATCTTCTACCTCGAAGGCGATTCGCCCGAAGAGCATCGGTACACGGGGCCCGTCCGCACCGACAAACCGCATCTGTACCGCTTCCTGACGCGCTACAAGACGGGACGCAGTCCCTACGTGGCCGACAAATCCTACTACAGGACCCTTGCGCCCGCCGTGACGATCACCACCTCGATGGGCGAAAGCACGCAGTTCCCCTATACGAACGCCTCGGCCTACAAGGGACTTGCACGCACGCGCCGCGCCTGCCGTCAGCAGGACTGGATACTCTACACCTATGAACAGCCGGTGAAGTGCCGCGAAATGTTTTTGCAGACGGGAAACCGCCAGCTACCCAAAACCATTATAACCACCGGTTATGCCGAGGTGTCGTACGACGGCACAACATACGAACGCGCGGGCGATCTGGAAAAGGGCAGTATAACTTTAAAGCCCGGCCGGCCGGTGAAATCCGTCCGCATCGTCTCGACCTGCGACGACAACGGCACGCCCTACGTCACGATCCAGCCGCCGCAGATAAAGCCGGTACTGTAAAGAGACGACGCAATCACCGGAAAACCGACAAGAGCAGTATATAACTGTAAATCAATGTTATTTTTCCAATCCGATTAAAAGGATCGGAACAGTTAGCACACTATAGAAATTCTCCAAATACCACTTTACCCGTTCAAAGGAGACTATCGAACAGTGATCTTTGGAAACATATTTCAAAAAGTCCTTTGTCCCACAGACATAGATTCCTACATTAATCATATTCTTGATTTCGGCCCCCGCTTGCAACCTCAGCAAATCACCACCGATAAACGATCTGTGATTGAATGCCACATCGACACCTATGTTATTTTTCCAGAAATCAATTACCAAATCGTTATCCGAATCGTTGAATACTTTCTTCTCCCCTTCCCAACCTTTTTCTAAGAAGAGATCTTTAAGAAGAGCGTTTATCGCAGGTTGTCTTCCCTTTTGAATTTTCTTGCCGATATTCTCTTTCTCCCGATTGATTTCATCAAATTTCAACTCTATATTGCTAAAATTCAGCTGATCCAATATACCGTCGATTTCATTCTTGATCGTATATTCCGAGTTTAAAATAATATCAGCATATCTATGTGCATATTTTTTACATTTCATGTCTATAAGATTATACGCAAATATATAAAATAGATCGACAGAATGACATGCTCAGTTTATTTTATTTCGACAAAAGCAGCCCCAAGCAAGACAGTCTGTTCCAAACAGTCGCAGTCGATCGGTTAAAATCGTGGATCTCGCACCCGAAAAACGGCCTGCATTTCAACGGCCGCATCAATGCGGAGAGTCGGAAAGAGTCGCCGCTCTGACGGCAAAGAGGTAGAAGAGGTATTGCGCGGCATAATAGGTAATCATCACGACACAGGTCCGGCAGGGAACGGGCGCGACGAAGCGTCCCCATGCGATCACGGAGTCGGAAAAGACAAACAACAGGGCCGCAAGGCGGAACCATGCGGCATACGCTCCGCGGTACTGAAGCGCGCTGTACAGCATGCCCGCGACGACGAGTCCGTAGACGGCGACGCCCGCGCGTTCGGCCGGATCGGCGGCGCGGGGAACGATGCAGACGAACAGAAACAGCAGCAGGGCCGTCAGCACCGGCCAGACAAAAGGCCGGGGCGCAAGTTGCGCCTGCGGCAAGAAGTAGCACATGTAGGCTCCGTGCGCCAAAGCGAAAAACAGCATCTGCGGAATGAACATCCCTCCGGCGCCCGCCGCATCGCCGACGGCCGACAACAAGAGCGCCGCGCCGACCGGAATCAGCGGTTTCAGCCGGAGATAAAAGAGCGACAGCGACAGCAGCAGGACCGGATAAGCGACCTTGTAGGGAATCACCGCCGCCTTGGTAAAGAACAGCGCGGCGCCGGCTGCGAAAAGCAGCGTGGTCAGGCAGAGCGTTCGGGAGGTTCGTTGCATGGTTTCGGTAAAAAAGCCGCCTGTACTTACGAACAGGCGGCTTCAATTATGGTCAATAAGCTCATCGGCATGACCGTGGCGGGCGTGTACCCGCACCGAGATGCGACGAACGACATTCGGATTGGGATCAACCGCGGACCTGAGCGCCGCACCGCTGTTCAAACTGCGCGGTGAGGTTCCTCATCGCCTTTTCGATCGTCTTCTCGTCGAGCGTGCGGGTCTTGTCTTCGAGGATGAAGCTCAGGGCGTAGGATTTCTTGCCTTCGGGAAGTTTGTCGCCCTCGTAGACGTCGAACAGCGAAACGCTCTTGAGCAGTTTGCGCTCAGTGGCGAACGCCACGTCGCGCAGCGCAGAGAAGGTCACCTGCTTGTCGATCAGAAGGGCCAAGTCGCGTTTCACTTCGGGGAACTTCGAAAGCTCCTCGGCCGCAATCTTATGCTTGCGGGTCGATTTCACGAGCGCGTCGAAATTCATCTCCAGATAGTAAACATCCTGCTTGACATCGAGCCGGCGGCGGATTTTAGCACTTACCGTGCCGATCTGCAGCAGCTCTTTGCCGCCAAGCGACATTGAGAGCGCCTCGCCGAAGAGGTCGTTCTGGAGCGTCTCGGTCCGGAGCGCATAGATATCGATGCCGAAGCGGCGCAGGAGTTTCTCGGCCACGGCGCGCAGCGTGAAGAACGACGCGGCCTGCGGCCGGGCGTTCCACGATGCAGGCTCGGCCACGCCCGTCACGGCGATCGCCAGACGGTACTCCTCGGAGTAGGCCGCGAGGCGGTTCTCCTCCGAGCGTTTCGACTCGTCGTAGAAATAGCAGTTGCCGAACTCGTAGAGTTTCAGGTCGCCGTTCTTGCGGTTGGCGTTGAGCTGCACGGCTTCGAGCATGTTGAACAGCAGCGTCTGACGCATCACGTTCAGGTCGGCGCTCAGCGGATTGAGGATGCGCACGCAGTTTTCGGGCTTGTAGGATTCCAGCCCCTCGTAGTAGGCCGCCTTGGTCAGCGAGTTGGACATGATCTCGGTGAAGCCGTTGGAGGTCAGGAAATCGGCAGCGAGATTCATCAGCTTGCTGCGGTCGGGCTTGGGCGCATAGGAGAGCGTCGAGCGGACGCGCGAGAGAATCTCGACATTGTTGTAGCCATAGATGCGGAGGATATCCTCGACGAGGTCGGCTTCGCGCTGCACGTCCACGCGGTAGGGCGGCACCGCCACACGCCACACGCCCTCGCGCTCGCCGAGAATCTTCACGTCGAGCGCATCGAGGATCGTGCGGTAGGTCTGTTCGGAGAGCTCCTTTCCGATCAGGGCATTCGACCGCGCGGGCGAGAAGTCGAAGACGAAATCGGCGGGTTCGCCGGCACTCACCTCGACGATGTCGCTCGAAATCCGGCCGCCGGCCAGCTCCTTGAAGAGCAACGCCGCACGTTTGAGGGCATAGACCTGCAAACGCGGGTCGACGCCGCGTTCGAATCTCCACGACGAATCGGTATTCAGTCCGTGCCGCTTGGCGGTCTTGCGCACCCACACGGGATTGAAATAGGCGCTTTCGAGGAAGATGTCGGTCGTATCGTCGCCGACACCCGATTCCAGACCGCCGAAGACACCGCCGATGCACATCGGGCGTTCGGCCGAACAGATCATCAGGTCGCGGTCGCTCAGTTTGCGCTCCACGCCGTCGAGCGTCACGAACGGCGTTCCTTCGGCGCAGGTCTTCACGACGATCCTCCGGCCCTCGATCTTACGGGCGTCGAAGGCGTGCAGCGGCTGGCCGAGCTCGAAGAGAACGTAGTTGGTGATGTCCACCAGATTGTTTTTGGGATGAATGCCCGCCGCACGCAGCGCGTTCTGCATCCAGTCGGGCGAAGGGCCGATCTTGCAGCCGGTGATCGTCACTCCCGTGTAACGGGGTGCGGCCTCGGCATTTTCGACCGTGACGCCGATCTCCAACGCATGATCGTCGACCGCGAACGCCGACACGTCGGGCCACAGCACCCGTGCCTCCGCATCGCCCTTAGCGCGCAGATAGGCCGCCAGGTCGCGCGCCACGCCGATGTGCGAAGCCGCGTCGACGCGGTTGGGCGTCAGACCGATGCCGATCAGGTAGTCGTCCTCGATATGCAGATACTCCTTGGCCGGCATCCCGACCGGTGCATCGGCGGGCAGCTCCATGATACCGTCGTGCGACGCGCCGATCCCCAGCTCGTCCTCGGCGCAGAGCATTCCGAGCGACTCCACGCCGCGGATCTTGCTGCGCTTGATCTTGAACGCCTCGTCGCCTCCTTCGGGGTAGAGCACGGCACCCACCGTGGCGCAGAGCACCTTGAGTCCCTTGCGGCAGTTGGGGGCGCCGCAGACGATCCGCAAGGGCTCCGGAGCGCCCACGTCGACCGTCGTTACGTGCAGATGATCCGAATCGGGATGCTTCTCGCAGGAGAGCACTTCGCCCACGACGACGCCTTGCAGGCCGCCGCGCACGGTCTCGATCTTCTCGAACGACTCCACCTCCAGACCGATGTCCGTGAGGATAGTCGCCATCGCCTCGGCCGACAGGTCGGCGGCGATGTACTTTTTCAGCCAGTTGTAAGAGATATTCATATCGTTTCGAATTTTCTTTCCGATGAAATATAATGGACAAAAATACGAAAAAAATCGGCGAAAACGCTCGGTACGGCCAGAAAAATCGACTGCAAGCAATTCATTCTCTACCGCAGTTTCAAGTTTCCGATTTTTTTCTTATCTTCAACCAACAAAAACGAAAATCATGTATCGCATCCCCCGCATCGACTGCAACGTCGCATGTCCCGCATCGCTCGAAGAGGCCTTCGCATGCACCGTGCGCGAAACGGTCGCCTGCAACAACTGGCCGGCCGATTTCCCCTATGCCCCGCAAGTCGGGTTCCGCATCTTCCACACGGGCGCCGATCTGCTGCTGCGGTTCGACGTCGCGGAACGCTGTACGGCGGCCCGCACGCTCGACGACAACGGCCCCGTATGGACCGACTCCTGCGCGGAGTTCTTTTTCCGCCCCGAAGGGAGCGACTCCTACTACAACTTCGAATGCAACTGCATCGGCACGCTGCTCGTCGGGCACCGGCGCGACCGCACGCAGGCGGAACATGCCCCCGCCGAAGTGCTGCGCACCGTGCGGCGACGCGCGACCTATCCGCACGCTCCGCTGCCGGAAACCGAAGGCGACAACCGCTGGACGCTGACGCTCGCAATCCCCGCCGCCGCACTGTTCCGCGACCGGATCGCAGGGTGGGACGGCGTGCAGGGTGCGATGAACCTCTACAAATGCGGCGACGACCTCTCGTGCCCGCATTACCTCTCATGGCGGCCGGTCGGAACGCCTGCGCCCGATTTCCACCGCCCCGAGTTCTTCGAACCGGTATTTTTCGAACCGAAAAAACAATAAACGTCCGATGAAACCCAAGTACATTCTGGCGCTCGACCAGGGGACGACCTCCTCGCGCGCCGTCCTGTTCAACTCCCGCTGCGAGATCGTCTCGATGTCGCAGCGCCCCTTCAACCAGCAGTTCCCGCAACCGGGATGGGTCGAACACAACCCGCTCGAAATCTGGTCGACGCAGTCCTTCGTCATGGAGAACGTCGTCAACAAGGCCGATATCGAATGGAGCGATATCGAAGCGCTGGGCATTACCAACCAGCGCGAGACGACCGTCGTATGGGACCGCCAGACGTCGGAACCCGTCTACAACGCGATCGTGTGGCAGGATCGCCGCACGGCCGACTACTGCGACGCGCTGCGCGAACGCGGTCTGACGGAGCGCATCCGCGAAAAGACGGGATTGATTCTCGACGCCTACTTCTCGGCGACCAAAATCCGCTGGATTCTCGACAACGTACCCGGCGCACGCGCGCGCGCCGAGCGGGACGAACTCTGTTTCGGCACGGTCGATTCGTGGCTCGCATGGCGGCTTTCGGGCGGGCGGCTCCACATCACCGACGTCTCGAACGCCTCGCGCACGATGCTCTTCGACATCCACACCCTCGACTGGGACGACGAACTGCTCGACCTGTTCGACATCCCGCGCTCGATGCTGCCCGAAGTCGTACCCACGAGCGCCGTATACGGCACGACCGACTGCCCGCAGATACCGGTGCCGATCCCGATCGCCTCGCTGGCGGGCGACCAGCAGGCCGCGCTTTTCGGGCAGCAGTGCATCGCCCCCTTCTCGGCCAAGACGACCTACGGCACGGGATGCTTCATCATGCTCAATACGGGCGACCGGCCCCACGCCTCGGCCAACAACCTGCTGGCCACCGTGGCGTGGCAGCTCGGCGGCAAGACGACCTATGCGCTCGAAGGAAGCGTCTTCGTGGGCGGTTCGGTCATCCAATGGCTGCGCGACGGGTTGAAACTCTTCTCCTCGTCGGCCGATTCGGAACCGCTGGCCGCATCGGTCGAAGATACGGGCGGCGTCTATCTGGTACCGGCGCTGACGGGACTGGGCGCTCCCTACTGGGACCCCTATGCCCGCGGCACGATCGTCGGCATCACGCGCGGCACGACCTCCGCGCACATCACCCGGGCGGCGCTCGAAGCGATCGCCTTCGAGGTCGACGACGTGGTACGCGCCATGGCGGCCGATACGGGACACACCTCGACCGAGATGCGCGTCGACGGCGGTGCCGTGGCCAACAGCCTGCTGATGCAGTTCCAGGCCGATCTCACGGGCGTGCGCATCATCCGCCCCTCGGTCATGGAATCCACGGCGCTGGGGGCAGCCATGTTCGCCGGTCTCGCGGTGGGATTCTGGCATTCGACCGACGAAATTTGCGCCCTGCTCAAACCCGACCGCACCTTCTCACCCGAAGCCGCTCCGGCACTCATGGAACAACGCCGCAAACGCTGGCACGAGGCCGTGCGCCGCAGCCGGCATTGGGTTGAAGAATAACGACAACCGTAAAAAACGACTCGTCATGACACCTGTTCTGGCCGAATTCATCGGAACCGCCGTGATGCTGCTTCTGGGCACCGGCGTCTGCGCAAACGTTTCACTGGCCCGCACCAAAGGCAACGGCGCGGGGTGGATCGTCGTCATCGTCACCTGGGCGATGGCCGTCTTCACCGGAGTGGTGATCGCCGGTCCGTACAGCGGCGCACACCTCAATCCTTCGGTCACGCTGGCCTTCGCCGCGACGGGGCAGTTCCCGTGGAGCGACGTGCCGGGCTACGTGCTCGCCCAGATGCTGGGCGGTGCGGCGGGCGCGCTGGCCACATGGCTCTTCTACCGTCCCCATTTCGATCTGGAAGAGAACCCCGACACCATTCGCGGCGTTTTCTGCACCGCCCCCGCCGTCCGCAACCCGGCATCGAATCTATTGAGTGAGATAATCGCTACATTCGTATTGATTTTCACTATTTTCTATATCACGGAAGGACACCTTGCGTCGACCGAAGGCAACGTCCCTATCGGGCTGGGATCGGTCGGTGCGCTTCCCGTAGCGCTGGTCATCCTGGTCATCGGCGGCGCATTGGGCGGCACGACGGGCTATTCGCTCAACCCCGCCCGCGATCTTTCGCCGCGCATCGTCCACGCGCTGGTCCCGATCCGCCACAAGGGCGGCAGCGACTGGCGCTATGCGTGGATCGCCTCGGTCGGGCCGCTGCTCGCCGCAGGAGTTCAAGTGATGATCCGCTCCTGAAACACGAAAGCCGGAATCTCGATTCCGGCTTTCGTGTTCGAACGGGCAGGTATTCCGCAGGCATAGTTTTTGTTTCCGGAGGAGGAAAACGACAAGCCGGATGAGCAAATTCAAGCCCCACATCGCCCTGTTGGTGTGCAACATCCTTTGGGCGATGGACTATCCCTTCTACAACATCGTACTGCCCGAGTACGTCCACCCGATGGCCATGGTATCGGGCTCGCTGATCGCAACGGCGCTGCTGTCGCTCATTCCGCTCGCCTGGGAGAAATCCGAAAAGGTGGCACGCACCGACATCCGCAGACTGATCGGGGCCGCACTGCTCATCGGCGTGCTGCGCAAGGTCTTCATCATGTACGGACTCTCGATGACGTCGCCCATCGACGGATCGATCATCGACACGATCGTTCCGCTGCTCGTGCTGGTCGTCTCGGTGTTGTTGGGAATGGATCGCTTCACGAAACTCAAAGTCGCCGGTCTCGCGCTCGGCATGGCGGGAGCCGTCGCCGTCGTACTGACGGGCATCTCGGCCGCCCACACCCATTCGCACCTGTGGGGCAACATCCTGATTCTGCTCTGCGCCTGCGTTACGTCGCTCTACATGGTCTGGTTCAAACGGCTGATCGCCAAATACCGAATCACGACCGTCCTGCGCTGGCTCTATTGCACCGCCGCGATCGTCGCGCTGCCGTTCGGACTGCGGGCGATCATCCACACCGACTACGCCGCAATCGCGCAACATGCGCTCTTCCCGACCCTGTTCGTGCTGATCGTCCCGACCTATCTGCCCAACCTGATGCTCAACTATGCGCTCAAAACGGTGCAGCCGACCGTTTCGAGCATCTACACCTACCTGCAACCCGTGCTGGCCATCGCCATGTCGGTGGCAATGGGGCTGGACAAGCTGCACCTCGACACGGTGATCTTCGCCCTCGTGATCTTCACGGGCGTGGCACTGGTGCTGCGTTCCTACGCCACGCATCCCGACGCGCCCGCCTCGCGGACGCACTGAGAGGCCCGGCGGCTCCGCCGTTCTACCGCGAACCGATCCAGAGGAAGACCATACCGACGAGGATCAACGCCAGATCGATCGCCTTGGCGCGCAGGTTGCGTTCGCGGAAGAGCAGCGCGCCGAATCCGAACGAGACGACGACCGAGCCGCGGCGGATCATCGAGACGACCGAAATCATCGCTTCGGAGTCGCTCAACGCATAGAGATAGCAGAGATCGGCCGCCGACAGAAAAAGCGAAATGAAGGGAATGGCCCAGCTCCAATGGAAGGGCGTCGTACGCCTCCGGCGCGGCCACCAGATCAGCAGCACGGCCGCGGACATCATCCAGAACTGATAGAAGGTATACCAGCTCTGCACGAAGACAGGGTCGAGCCGGCGCGTGATGAACTTGTCGTACAACCCGCTCGCAGCCCCCAGCACGGCGGCCGCGGCGATGCAGTAGATCCAGACGTCGTGACGGAAATCGACCCCTTCCCTGCGGCTCGACCGGCTCAGCAGAAAGAGCGATCCTATGGCCAGCACCACGCCGACCCACTGATACCCGTTGAGCCGCTCGCCGAAGATCAGCATGGCCCCCACGAGCGTCATCACCGGCCGTGTGGCGTTGATCGGCCCGACGATCGTCAGCGGCAGATGTTTGATGCCGAAATAGCCGAATACCCACGAAGAGAGTACGATGCACGATTTCAACACGACGAGCAGGTGAGCGTGCAGATCGCCCGCAGGACAGCGCAGGGGCGTCGCGTCGAACCATCCCCAGCCGCCGGCCGTCGAGAGGATCGTCGGCAGGAACAACAGCGACGAAAAGAGGGTATTGAGCAGCAGCACCGGCAGCACGGCATTGTCGCGCAAAGCCTGCTTCTTCGCCACGTCGTACAATCCCAGCAGCAGCGCCGAGGTAAAAGCCAGCAGCAACCACATGGGGCGGCTACATCAGGTCTTCGCCGTAGACGGCACCGGGCAGGTCGTGGAGGTTGTAGCGCGACGCCATCGACATGCCGTAGGCACCGGCCGACTTGATCGTCAGCAGGTCGCCGCGCACCGAACGGCGCAGGCTCACGTTCTCGTCGAACCGGTCGGTCGACTCGCAGGCCGTGCCGACGACCGTGTACTTGTCCGTGCGGTCGGTTTCGGCCGTGATGTTTTCGATATTGTGGTAGGAGCCGTAGAGCGCGGGGCGGATCAACTCGGTCATCGAGGCGTCGACGATCAGCAGCTTGCGCCCCGTGGCGGTCGTCTTGTTGAACAGCACGCGCGTGATGAGTTCGCCGCACTCGCCGACGATCGACCGGCCAAATTCGAAATGCACCTCGCGGTCGCCGACCCGCAAATGGTTGTGGACGATGGCGAACAACGACGCGAAGTTGGGGATCGGCTCGTTTTCGGGCATGTCGTAGTTGATGCCCAGACCGCCGCCCACGTCGACGAAACGGAACGAAAAGCCCAGCCGTTCGAGGTTCTCGACGATGACGTTGACCTTCTGGCACATGTTCTCGAAGACGTGCAGTTCGCGGATCTGCGAACCGATGTGCAGGTGAACGCCCACGATGCGCAGGTGTTTCAGCGAGCGGATTCGCTCGGCGTTGTCCAGAATCTCTTCGTAGGAGATGCCGAACTTGCTGTCGGCCTGACCCGTATCGATGCAGTGGTTGGTCTTGGGATCGATGTCGGGATTGACGCGCAGGGCGACCTCCACCGTACGTCCCGCCTCGGCGGCCATCGCGTCGAGCACGAGCAGCTCCTCGATCGACTCGCAGTTGATCGCCATGATCTCCTGCTCGATGGCGTAGCGCAGCTCCTTGTCGCGCTTGCCCACGCCGGCATAGACGATGTTCTTCGGGTCGAAACCCGCCTCGATCGCCTTCTGCACCTCGTTGCCCGACGCGCAGTCGACGCCCAGCCCGTATTCGCGGATGATCGCAAGCAGACGGTCGTCGTAATTGGCCTTGATCGCGTAATGCACCTTATAGTTGTACCGTTTCGACTCGTTGACCACGCTTTCGAGCGTCTGGCGCAACAACTCCGTGTCGTAAAGGTAGAAGGGGGTCTCCATGTCCCGCAAGCGGGAAGCGATACGTCTGCTTAACATAATCCGAATCTATTTAAATTAACTAACCTGCAATCAATTGGGCGATCACGAAGAGCGCCAGCGTGAGACTCGCCAACCCGTTGAGCGTGCCGAAGGCGATGCCGATGTTGCGCTGGCGCGAGGGGGTCACCAGCAGATGTTCCGCCGCGAGAATGGCCACAAACAACGCCTCGCCCGTCCACAGCAGCGCCCCCTGCGGACAATAGCTGCCGAACCACAGGAGCGCGCCCACGCTGACCGCATGGAGCGCCACGCTGATCGCGAGCGCCGTGCGCAGCGAAAACCGCTGGGGAATGGAGTGCAGGCCGTGCGCGCGGTCGTAGTCAGCGTCCTGCAAGGCATAGATGATGTCGAATCCCCCGCACCACGTCAGCACGAGCAGCGCCAGCACGCACGGCTCCCAGTCGAAACGCCCCGTCAGGGCGATGTAGGCACCGACGGGCGCGATCGAGAGCGACAGCCCCAGCACCAGATGCGCCGCCCAGGTGAAGCGTTTGCAATAGCTGTAACCCATGATGACGGCCAGCGCCACGGGCGACAGCAGCGCCGTCAGGCGGTTGATCGTCGCAGCGCACGCCATGAAGAGCAGAGCGTTGACCGCGACGAACGTCAGCGCCCGGCGGGGCGAAATCACGCCGGCGGGAATCTCCCGACCGGCCGTGCGGGGATTCGCGGCATCGATGCGCCGGTCGGCCCAGCGGTTGAATCCCATGGCCGTATTGCGTGCGAAGACCATGCACAGCACCACCTGCACCAGCGGCACGCACCACCACAGCGGTACCGGACAGATCTCCGCCAGCGCATATTTCCACATGGCATAGGCAAAGGCCATGAGCGCGAAGGGCATGGCGAAAATCGTGTGCTGGAACTTCACCAGACGCATATAGTCGGCAAATCGAGGCATTTCCGTAAGGGTTAACTCCGGCAAAGGTATGCAAAATAGCGATTCGGACGACCGTTCGACGGAAGAAAATCGCGCGGAAGGCCGGAAAAGACCGCCGGCATTTGGCGATTTTAAATCCGTATCGTATCTTTGTCGTGGATAAACCGCCCGCAGCGACGGCCCCGACCGAACCGATATACGCGGTTCCGCGATCCGGCCCGCACGCCCCGAAGCGGGAGAGACAAAACAAGCGGATTTACATGAAGAACATACGCAATTTTTGCATCATCGCCCACATCGACCACGGCAAAAGCACGCTGGCCGACCGGCTGTTGGAAAAAACCAACACCCTGAACCAGCGCGAGATGCAATCGCAGGTACTCGACGACATGGACCTCGAACGCGAGAAGGGCATCACCATCAAGAGCCACGCCATCCAGATGGAATACGCCGCGCGCGACGGCGAGCGGTACGTGCTCAACCTGATCGACACGCCGGGACACGTCGACTTCTCCTACGAGGTGTCGCGCGCGATCGCCTCGTGCGAAGGGGCGCTGCTGGTGGTCGACGCCACGCAGGGCATCCAGGCACAGACGATTTCGAACCTCTATCTGGCCGTCGGGCACGATCTGGAAATCATCCCTGTGCTCAACAAGATTGACGTCGACTCGGCGATGATCGACGAGGTGACCGACCAGGTGATCGACCTGATCGGTTGCAAGCGCGAAGACATTCTGCTCGCTTCGGGCAAAACGGGGCAGGGCGTCGAGGAGATACTCGAAGCCATCATCGCCCGCATCCCCGCACCGAAGGGCGACGACAACGCCCCGTTGCAGGCGCTCATTTTCGACTCGGTATTCAACCCCTTCCGGGGTATCATCGCCTATTTCCGTGTCTTCAACGGCTCGATCCGCAAGGGCGAGCACGTCAAATTCATCAACACCGGCGCCGAATACGACGCCGACGAGGTGGGGGTGCTCAAACTCAAAATGTCGCCGCGCGACGAGATCCGCTCGGGCGACGTGGGCTACATCTGTTCGGGCATCAAGAACTCGGCCGAGGTGAAGGTCGGCGATACCATCACGTCGGTGGCGCGCCCCAGCCGCGAGGCGATCGCCGGCTTCGAGGACGTCAAGCCCATGGTCTTCGCGGGCGTCTATCCCGTCGTGGCCGACCAGTACGAGGATCTGCGCGCTTCGCTCGAAAAGCTGCAACTCAACGACGCCTCGCTGACCTTCGAACCGGAGAGCTCGCTGGCGCTCGGCTTCGGCTTCCGCTGCGGATTCCTCGGACTGCTGCACATGGAGATCATCCAGGAGCGTCTCTACCGCGAGTTCGACATGGACGTCATCACCACCGTGCCCAACGTCTCGTACCGCATCACCACCACTTCGGGCGAGGAGTTGGAGGTACACAATCCCTCGGGACTGCCCGAAATCACGAAAGTGGCCAAGATCGAGGAACCCTATATCCTGGCGCAGATCATCACCAAAGCCGACTTTCTGGGCAATGTCATCAAGCTCTGCATCGACAAGCGCGGCGTACTGAAAAACCAGACCTTCATCACCACCGACCGCGTGGAGATCAATTTCGACATGCCGCTGTCGGAGATCGTCTTCGACTTCTACGACAAGCTCAAATCGATTTCGAAGGGCTACGCCTCGTTCGACTACCACCGCACGGGCTATCAACTCTCGAAGCTGGCCAAGCTGGACATCCTGCTCAACGGCGAGCCGGTCGACGCGCTCTCGTCGCTCATCTACGCCGACCACGCCTACGACTTCGGCCGCAAGATGTGCGAAAAGCTCAAGGAGCTGATCCCGCGCCAGCAGTTCGACATCGCCATTCAGGCGGCTATCGGCGCCAAGATCATCGCCCGCGAAACGGTGAAGGCCGTGCGCAAGGACGTGACGGCCAAGTGCTACGGCGGCGACATCTCGCGCAAACGCAAGCTGCTCGAAAAACAGAAGGCGGGCAAGAAGCGGATGCGGCAGATCGGACAGGTGCAGGTGCCGCAGTCGGCCTTCCTCGCCGTGCTGAAAATGGACTAACCGGCGTCTCCGGCCGCCGCGGCCGGCGCGATACCATAACACGCCTTCGCTATGAAAAAGACCATCATCGATCTCTTCGAGGATTCCGTCGGGAAATACGGCGGGAAAACATTTCTGCTCGAAAAACGCCACCACAGGTTCGAGCCGACGACCTATGCCGAAACCCGCGAACTGGCACTCGAAGTGGGTGCGGGACTGGCCGCCTCGGGCATCCGCCCGGGCGACAAGGTAGCCATCCTGGCCGAGGGCAGCAACGCATGGATCATCTCCGAACTGGGCCTTTTCTACGCCGGAGCCGTCAGCGTCCCCCTCTCGGTCAAGCTCGAAGAGTCGAACGACCTGCTCTTCCGGCTGCGGCACGCCGAAGTCAAAGCGCTCTTCGTCTCCAAACACCAGCTGCCCAAGATCCGCCGCATCCGCGCCGAACTGCCGCAGATCGAGCTCGTCGTCGTATTCGGCCACATTGCGCTGGAAGCGGGGGAGACGGCCTACGGAACGCTCCGAAAACTCGGCCGCGACTACCTCGCAAAACACCGCGAGGAGTTCCTGAAAATCGGGCAGGCGATCCGCAACGACGATTACGCCACGATCACCTACACCTCCGGCACGACGGCCGATCCCAAAGGCGTGATCCTCACGCACCGCAACTATACGGCCAACGTCGAGCAGTCGCTCACGCGCATCGACATCCCGCCGTACTACCGCACGCTCATCATTCTGCCGCTCGACCATTGTTTCGCCCATGTCGTGGGATTCTACATCATGATCGCCTGCGGCGCCACGGTGGCCACCGTGCAGATCGGCCGCACGCCGATGGAGACGCTCAAAAACATACCGGTCAACATCCGCGAAGTCCGGCCGCACTTCCTGCTGTCGGTTCCGGCGCTGGCCAAGAATTTCCGCAAAAGCATCGAATCGTCGATCCGCGCCAAAGGCCGCATGACCGAAGGGCTGTTCCGGCTGGCGTTGAAGACGGCATACGCCTACAACGGCGACGGTTACCGCCGCGGACGCGGCTGGCGATGCGTCCTGCGACCTGTCGTAGCACTGTTCGACGTCACGCTCTTCCGCAAGGTGCGCAAAGCCTTCGGCGGAGAACTGCGTTTCTTCGTCGGCGGGGGAGCGCTGCTCGATGCGGAACTGCAACGTTTCTTCTACGCCGTCGGGATGCCGATGTTCCAGGGCTACGGTCTCTCGGAAGCGACACCCGTCATCTCGACCAACTCGCCCCGGCCCCGCAAATGCCGCTTCGGCTCGTCGGGCACGCTGGTACAGCCGCTCGACTGCCGCATCCTCGACGAAGAGGGTCGCGAAGTTCCTCTCGGTCAGAGAGGCCAAATCGTCGTCCGCGGCGAGAATGTCATGGCCGGTTACTGGAAAAACCCCGAAGCGACGGCCGACACCGTGCGCGACGGCTGGCTCCATACGGGCGACATGGGCTACCTGACCGACGACGGATTCCTCTATGTGCTGGGACGTTTCAAAAGCCTGCTGATCGCCTCCGACGGCGAAAAATACAGCCCCGAAGGCATGGAGGAGGCGATCGCCGACGCATCGCGGCTGATCGACCAGATCATCGTCCACAACAACCAGAATCCCTACACGGTCGCCATCGTCGTTCCCAACCGCGACGAACTGCGGCGGCGTTATCAAACCTGCGGGAACGATCTCGTCGCATTGGCGCGGGAGGTCGCAGGCGAGATCGACGCTTTCCGTGCGGGTGGAGTCCATGCCGGCGAATTCCCCGACCGCTGGCTGCCGTCGGCCGTCGCCATCGTCGACGAAGCGTTTACCGAGCAGAACGGACTGGTCAACAGCACGATGAAGGTCGTTCGCAGCAGGGTAGAGGAGCACTTCCGCGACCGGCTGGATGCGCTTTACACTCCCGAAGGAAAACGTCCCGACAGCGCACAGAACCTCGCTTCGCTGAAAAAACTGGTGGAATAAAGCCTCCCTTACCGAAATACGGGGACGGATCGTTGCGGTTCGTCCCCGTTTGGTTTACCGGCGAAGCCTGCCACACACGATCCGGCGGCGCGACCGCTCCCCGAACGGGAACAGCCGTCTTCTCACGCCCCGTCTCGACAGACCGCGACATCGTACAAAAATTATGTGTCGAGAGACGGATTCTACCCGCAGGAACGGTACAACAAGATAACACCATACGATCGATTCCGATTTTTTTTTCGGGCGACGCCCCATAAAAATGCGAAACCAGTTGGAGATTCACCGTTTTTTTATTACTTTTGTCCTGCTTTCGGAGTTTTTCCATCGAAAAGCGGCATGCAATGCGGGAGTAGCTCAGGGGTAGAGCATCAGCTTCCCAAGCTGAGGGTCGCGGGTTCGAATCCCGTTTCCCGCTCTTGAAAATCAAGCAGTTACGACGATTTCGTAGCTGCTTGTTTTTTCTCTTGCACACAATTTGCACACAATTTCACCCTAATTTCATCCGGTTGTTACGCGGGTTCTGTCGTCCGGTCAGGCGTCCGGATGTCGCCGGCGGAGGTTGAGGCGGTCAGCATTTATTCTGTTTCTCCCTTTGGGTCTCGCGGTCCCGTTTCTTCTGTGTTTCCCGTTGTAGTGCCTCGCTGTTACCTCGCTGTTCAACAGCCGAGAAACCGCCGTATCGGTTTCTGTCGACAATAACTCCGGTGCAGGCGGGTTTCTGTCTGGCTGCATTTAAGGCTGTGGCTGGTACTTCTTATCGTTCGGGAGGAGAAACGCGGTAAAAACAGCTATTCGGGAAGAAAAAGGGGCGACCGTTTGGCCGCCCTCCTGTCAGTCGATCAGCAGTTGCAGCGCCTCGGCAATGTCGGGATATTCGTTCCCGTTTTTGTCCCAGACATCGGCAACGGTTACGGCTCCGCCCTCCGATGTACATCGATATTCGACGGATACCAGATAGCGATCGTAGGCTATTTCGAAACCTTCGTCTACATCGTCGCAGTTGAGGTCGACGTATTCCGAAATCCTCCGCGCTATTGCTTTCATATCCGAGCGGAATTTCGGAAAATAATTGCCGTTTTTACTGTTTGTTATCGAAATCATATCGTTTATTGATTGAGGGGTCGAACGTCATAAATTCGCCTTCGTCCATCCATTCCCGAACCGTGTAGCATCCATTCGGAAGGTAGTCCGCACGGCGGACGGCCTCGGCCTCGGTGGGGAAGAACCCCAGCCGATAGCCGTCGCAGGATAATTCGTACATCATAACCCTATATCTTTTCAAAGAACCGGATACGGAACTTGTTAAGGCGGTCGAGGAACCATTTTTCGCGCTTTTCGTCTCTTATAAGCGGGTAGCGGTCGGGATTCACATAGTCCCGGCAAATGCGCATCAAGGTGACAAATGCCACCTCGTCGAGATCGAGGGCGGTGTCCCGCTGGGCATCCTGGGCGATCGCTAAAAGTTGGAGGGTTTGTTTACTTGAAAGTTTCATAATCTATGAATTTTTGACATTCAGGCACAAAAAAGCGGTGCGCCTTTCCCGCTGTCAAAGTCTCATAGATAGGCTTGCAAATGCCATTACAGCAAATGCACGGGGGTACGCACCGCATAACGCGTCGTATATGTACGGAAACAAAAAACGCCATCCCATCGGGGCAGCGGTATATTGTTCCGCCTATCTATTTGAAAAACTTTGACAAGGGCAAAGATAGAAAATGTTTTCTATACCCGAATGCCTTGTTAACGTTTTTTTATTGGTAAATTGCTATAAGGTTCTCCACTTTGAACGACCGCCAGCCGTCGGCCTCAACGTCGTAGTATCTGACCGCCTGACCGCCATCCGGTCGGCCCGTCCCTTTGATTGTCGTCGACACCTCGTGCAGCGTGCCCGCCGCCTTGCGCAATGTACCGTCCGCTTTCTCGTAGGCGAACCGCACCACGCCGGCCCGCATCCGCTTCGTCAGACGGTAGAGCTGCCACGCCTTCGAAAGACACACGGCGAAGGCTTTGCCCGTCGAGCGGAACAGGTGCCACGCCCGACGCATAATCGTTTGCAAATCGTTTCTTTTCATGATCTGTATTGAAATGTTGGTTAATGTAAAGTTTTACTTTAAGTGGGCGGCGGTTGAGGCCGCCCCGATTATCGGTTAATTCAGTTGCCTTTCGAGCCATTCGGCAGCCTCTTCGTCCTCGTTGCCGTCCTCGTTGATGATCGCCTCAACGGCTACCGTTTCGTCCTCGATCGACCAGCTCGGCGCCGTCCAGTAGTCGCCCTTGTCCTCGACGATCTCGGCGTCGTATGCGATAACGGCCGTAATACCGTTACTCTCGATCTCGAAGGTCTCGGCTTCGCCGTTGAGCTTCGTAATGTACGCTGCCGCCTGCTTGGCGAGGTTTTGCATCGTGGTATAGGTTGCCGTTGTCATAGTGTTATATCGTTTTATGTTATAATTACAATGCAAATATACTGTATTCAAATATAAATACCAAATATTTTATATCTTTTTTGAGAATATTTTTGCATTTTTTATATCGCATACATAAATAATGAGTATATTTGCATACGATATAAACCTAATTGAATGGCCTATGCAATTGAGAATTAAGGAGGTAAGCAGATCGCAAGGGGTTTCTATTACCAAACTTGCGGAATTGGTCGGAATCACTCAGCCCAATATGTCGAATATTGCCAACGGTAAAACCTCGCCGTCTTTGGAGTTATTGGAGCGTATCGCCGTTGCCCTCGGTGTGCCGGTTCCGGAGCTTTTCGCCGCCCCGAAAGAGGGTGCGATAACGTGCCCGCATTGTGGGAAGTCGATAACCATAAAGGCGGAATAACGATGGGCAGGACGGACAACATAGACGCTCAAAGCCTCGACAAGGCACGCGCCCTATTCGAATCGGGGGATATTAACCGTATCGAAGTCGGAACCGTGGCAGGGCTGTGCGAAATACACCGCTATTTGTTCGGCGGGCTGTACGACTTTGCCGGAAGGATTCGGACGCTGAACATATCGAAGGGTGGCTTCCGCTTTGCTAATGCCCTATACCTCGACGCAATATTGCCGGTTATCGAGCGGATGCCCGAAACGACATTCGAGGAAATAATCGCGAAATACGTCGAAATGAATATCGCCCACCCGTTCATGGAAGGTAACGGACGATCCACTCGCATTTGGCTCGATATGATGCTTAAAAAGCGGATCGGCAAGGTTGTCGACTGGCGCAAGGTGGACAGAGACCTGTATTTGCAAGCAATGGAGCGCAGCCCGATCAACGACTTGGAGCTGCGTACGCTGCTCGGCGGGGCTTTGACCGACCGCACGGAAGATCGGGAGGTTATTTTCAAGGGTATCGAACAATCGTACTATTACGAGGGGTACGAGGCGTAACCCCTCCAAAGCAAATACAGGCATAAACAGACGACAACACCCGCCGCCATTGTGTGACGGGGGTACTTGTGTTGTGCGGCTTGTTGTCTGCCGGCCGGTCAGGTGGCCACGCAAAGACGAACGCGCCGACAGGTAGGGGATAATATTTTATCGCTTCTTACGTTGCAGCCCTCGCCGTAACCTCGCCGCAACAACAAGCAGAGAGGGCGACACCTCAACGGATCGCCCTCTTCTTGTTTATTCAGTATTTTCAGTTCCGAATACTCGTTGTATTGCAGCTTCTCGCTGAATGTATCGTGCGCTTTTAATGCGGAGATATTCGATTGCGTCGGCCAATTCCTGCCGGCTGTACCCTATGTGCAGTTCTGAACCGGATAAACAACCTGTTCGCTCCACCTTCTTTCGCACCGCAACACTGAACGCCACATTGTCCGGTATTGTTACGTTCTCATTGTCCAACATATCGAGCCTGCAAATACACGTGTAAATCATGCCACTCTTCGATCAGTCGGGGATGCCGTTCGACAAATGTCTCCCACTCGATGCGGCGCAGATAGACCCGCCCGTTGCGGACGACTGTGCCGAGTGTCCGATCCACTCGAATCGATTTCCATATCCAACGTGTCGAAATGCCGTACTCATCGGCTGCGGCCTGAATTGAGATAAAATGGTTCATTGCAAATCCCGAATTAATTACTACCTTTGTTCTTGGGTGAGGGGTGATTCTTCGGGATCGCCTCTTTTTATATCAAACAATTACACCTGTTCTACTTTCCGGAATATTACATCCGTCCCATCCTCTCGTTCGTACCAACGACAGTTGCCTGTCATCTCGTTGTAAGAGCAATTGCCAAAACGCGCACAATCCCGACATGCACATCCCTCTTTATTTCGATCATACCCTACAACCTCTACGGTCTCGCCTTCATACACGAACCGCTCGCCGACCGGACGGGAGTAACGTTTTTCATCTCTGGGTTTCATGGCTTCCCTACCTTTCGAGTTTCACCTCCTCGTCCATTCCGACGATACCCCGCCGGCGCAGACGCTTGATGAAGTTCTTTATGTTCAATGCCTGCTCATAGTAACAGTCCTTTTCAACCTTGACACGCGATTTGCGGTCGCTCTCGATCTTCATGTTCTCAGGATTCAGCCACGAATCGGCCGACACCTCCACTTCCGCTCTCGACGCTGTCCGTGTAGCCGTATTGAATTTATAGAGGGTATGACCGGGCACCCGAACCAGTTGCCCGATCAGTTTGTATTCGTTCTGCTTTCGTTCGACGGCCTCGATCTGCGCTTTGGCGATCTTATCGTTCGTCTCGCCGTCGTGTGGGATCAAGATGTCCATCGTTCTATTCGTTTTCGTAAATCGGCCGCCAGCCGATAACTTCACTGTGAGGCGCGAACGTATTGCTGAAATAAGAGTCATACCAATATCCAACGGAATACATCGGTTCGTCATTCCCAACAAGTTGTATTTTCAATAACACGTCCTTGCCACGCTCGGGTGAATCCTTCGGATTGTGCCACCGGGTCAATTCTTCCCGCTCGGATTGTGCACCGGCGATGAAATCCAATTCAGTTGCTTTCTTGTGGTTGACAAAGTCTCTGACCCCACCGCACCATACTTTTCGCGCGTATGATTTTGCCCGTTCTTTAATCGTTTTCATATTTCGTTCAGTTTATAGTGCCCCTTATCATTGCGCAGCAACAACCCCTTTTTCACCAGCCGCAAACAGATAGGCGAAGCCCAACTGCTGTGGTGTGTCTCACTAAACCCAAAGGCTTGGGAATGTGTCTTGCCGATTACCGACGGCGACACATAGTCTTTACCTTTCAGGTAGGATATTATCCACTCTTCGCTTTTCGTCAGTTTCATATCTCGTTTAGTTTTTGGATAAATGATCTCAAATCTTCACACAGTACAGGGTGGCAATCCCTGCCGATCCCGCCACAACCGTCCTTGTATTCGCAGGAGGACTTGAATGCCTCTACCGCTTTTTGCCGCATCAGCTGCTCGGTATCCTGCTCGGCGAGTTCGGCCGCACGGGTCATTGCAGCCCGGAGCTGCCATTTGGCGTGGTCTGTCATCTCCACCGTGAGATGATCCATACACCCGTCGATAAATTCTTTTGCTTCTTTGCTTTTCATCATTCACCTCCTTTCAGCAGTTCGGGGTTATCGTGGCGTCTGCCCCTGAATTTAATGTCTTTCATATTCACCTTTATTTTACCGGTTATCTCCGTCACCCTCGATAACACCGCGTTCCTGTCGGCTGGAAAGTTTGTTGAGGTTGGCCCAGCACACATTCTCCAAGCTCCAACCAAACTGTCTGGCAAGACCAGCGCAGAACCACATGATGTCGCCAACTTCGTACATTAGTTCCTCAGCAAGGTACCCCGCATCTTTCGGAGGCGCAGAAAAGACAACTCTGTCACCATCCATACGGATGATCCCTTTCCGTTTCCACTTTGCGATTTTGTCAGCAACCTCCCCCACTTCTGCCATAAGACCGAACAACATGTAGGTGTCATTCTTGCAACTCTCCATGCAGGTCGTCATCGCCCGCTCTTGATACTCATTCAATGTCATATCTGTAACTATTTCGAGATTTTGTCAGAATCTCGCTATTTCAACAACTTCATCTCTTATTACCGAGGCATCTTTGAATGATGGCATCCCTCTTATCGTCGGACGACATCCCCCACTTATCTCGGTCAACAACTATATTCCCAACGTAGTCTCCCGTATTTTTGTAGACCGACACAACTACATCATTGCTGCCTCGTAAGGGTTCTGTAATAAAGAAAGCCATCTTGTCACACATTTAATGGATACCCATTCGTTACCAGCCATTCAATAGTCTCGATCAGTAAGTCTACGAGAGAATCAGAATCTTTCCACCAAGCATGTCCGCAGCAGTTCCCATAAAACAAGCACCAATTGGAACCTGTGGATGTGGTCACGTTAATAGGTAGCTCGTTTCCACGATTATCGTGGAGTATCTTCGGGAGCATCTGTAACAAATCCGCAACCGTGAAAGCGGGAATCAATTCCTCATCCATGACTTTGTATGCCGCATATCGGAAGCATACGTTGTAATCGCCGGTAGGTTTGAACTGTCTCGTCCGTTCATCGAACGTCCAGTTAGGCACCCATACCATGCACGCTCTGTCATCGGGAACACCCAGTTCCAGCAGCCACTTCGACTGTTCGATGCTTGTTACTTGATTTATCATCCTTTATAGTTTTTGAATTCCACACTCTTGAAAATCGCCCGATGATTGCATCAGCGGGCCAACCGTTTTTGAGGACACGTTTTCATATGAATTCAAATTGTAGTTGTTTATTGCGATAACCTACACCCATACAAGCCAAGCCGATTTCGTTATTCGAGAATGTCGTTATCGGGTTTACGGTGCAAGGAAGCGACTGAAATCTACACCAGTCACCGTCGCAATGTTCACAATTAAAGCAAAGTTCCTCGGGAGTACTCCACCAGGCAATGCTTTCAAAACGACCGTGATCTCGGCTCAACTGTTTCCATGTTTCCCAGCGCAAACGGCGCATTTTATCGGACATATCTCCTTTATGCTCACCGAATAATTCACTCCATCTGATTCCCAATGTTACCGTTTTCATAATTTATCGTATTCATTTATCGTTTCGAAAATCCGCAGCGCCACCTGCGGGACTATGGCGTTGCCGTAGGCTTTGATCGACTCGCGGCACCATGCCGGAAAGGTAATTCCGTCCAGTCCGGCGGAAAGCCCATCATCTGGGCCACATATCGGGGACTCAGTCGGGAACCCTTCCCAGTTCGGGACGGATGCGAAATCATGACGTCGTGGACGGCTCCGCTCTTCCGCTTCGCATGACTGAGAGGAAACGAATTGTTTTTCGCATCGCAGGCCGTCGGCATCGACAACAGCCCCATCCGCGCTGCAAGCGCGAGCGTCGGCCGCTCGGATGCACCCTTCGACAAGCTCCTGTTCACACGCCCGCTCCCGCAATCCGACGCGACCGGTGTCGGCAGTAGAGCCGGCGGCAATGGCTCCGAACCGCTCTTGCCATGAACTTTCAGCCCTTGCTTCACCACGGTGGGCAACAAACCATGTTCTGTATCGCAGATGGGGAGCACCGACGCCCGCAGCTGGTATAAGGTACGCTTGCACCTCGTATCCTGCCGCTTCCAAATCAGCGCACACCTGCTCGAAAACCATTCCCTGCGACCAATTAACGATTCCGAGAACGTTCTCGCCCACGACCCAGCGCGGTCGAACAGTCCGAACAACTCCGAGCATTGCGGGCCAGAGGTAGCGGTCGTCGGCCGTACCCTTGCGTTTGCCCGCGAGGCTGAACGGCTGGCACGGGAAACCGCCGGTGAGCACGTCGATGCAGTCGCGCCAAACGGTAAAGTCTGTTGTTCGTATGTCTTCATATTGTTCCGATTCGGGAAAATGATACTTCAATACGCGCCGGCAGAACGGGTCGATCTCGCAGTTGAAGACGTTCGTCCAGCCGGCCCACGCGGCCGCCAGATCGAAGCCGCCGATGCCGCTGAATAGGGAGGCGTGCGTCATTAGTACTCCACCGCTGCCCTGCGATCGATGAAGAAATGAATACCCGGTGCGCATTCGCTCCACCTGTTATCGTCGAAATCCGGAACTTCAACTGTGGCACCGACGGTGTAGACGAAGTTTTTGTCATGGTCGGAACGAACGGTATCCTCAGTTGCCTTGGTGCCGTCCATGTTCTGAATCTCCATGACGTATGCTTTATCACAACGGCATTTGTGTCCCGTTGCCGAACTGCGCCGCGCATCTTCCGGAATTCGTAATTTTACGATATGCCCAGAGGCTTTTTTCCAACCGATGAAACTACCCTCGGTCGGGCATGATAGATAACATCCTTTGGCATCGCTCAGGTCAGCATCGCTCAGGTTGGCACCGCTCAGGTTGGCACCGCTCAGGTTGGCACAGCGCAGGTCGGCACCGCGCAGGTCGGCATCGCTCAGGTTGGCATCGCTCAGGTTGGCACAGCGCAGGTCGGCACAGCGCAGGTCGGCATCGCTCAGGTCAGCATCGCTCAGGTTGGCACCGCGCCTAATAGCTTCCAAAACCGTTTCGGTGATTGTGTTTCCCTCTTTCGTGTATTCAAATACGACCGAGCCCGTCCAACGGTTGCGGATTTCGATTTTAATCTGTTTCGTTGATTCCATTGTGGTAAATTTGTTTATCCGGATTCATGTATTGATTTGCGGCAGCAATAGCATCTTCGAGCGTGCGAACTACAACATACTTGTTCCCCGCAGCCTCAAAGGATTCCTGCCATCTTCTCTGTACGGCACTCTGACGACTGCCCTTTCCCTGTGTCTTGAACTCCAAGCCGAGCGATCCGTATTTGCCCCTCGGCACGAGCAGAAGCAAATCCGCAGCACCGGCCGTCATGCCTTCGGCCTTCATGATTGCGGCTTCGGTCTTACTCCGGAGTCCGCCGTTCGGGACACTCGTCAGACATAGTGCATAGGACGGATATTGCATCCGGAACCACCTCACAAAAGCTTTCTGTATTCCAGATTCGATGTGTCTCATAATTAGAATGGGCTTTCATCAGATGTTTCGAATTCTGCCTCTACGAATGTTTCATGTTCGCCTTTATGGATCAGCCAGTTGCTATTGTCTAATTCCCTGACATCATTCTTCGGAATTTCGTATCGCCCGTTGTCAAAGTTGTATTGCAATTGAATCCCTTCCCTGTTTACCTGCCCAAAGTTCCGGAAACGGACCTTTGTTACCATCAAATAAGTTCGGTATTCCTCGAAGTTGCGATATACCGTGAACCCGTAATCAGCTTTGTTGTAAAAATTCGCTGACCCGCTTATGTCGTACAGTGTCGGAGGCCCGTACGTCCTCGTTTTAGGGCCTAATGCCTCCATCTTTGCCGGATGCGCCACAAGATGGATAAGCAGATCATTTCTGCGGGCAAAGCGACTCAGATCGTCCAAGAATCGCCCTATATACTCACTTCCGTTCTCTGAGGGCTTGCGCCGATGTTCAAGACAACTGAACGGGTCGATAACGAGTTGCTTGATTCCATATCGGCGAACATGATATCGGGCGCAGTCAAGAATCTGTTCAAGCGTTGTTGTCGTGTAGGGGTTCATCCAGAAAAAGTGCTCCGAGATGAAACTGTAGGCTTGGTCAAATTCATCCTCTGTCATCCACCCGCTGCGAAACTGCTTCCCGATCAGTTTGGAAGCGATCTTTGCGTAATGCAATTCGAGTGGGTAGTTCTCCGGCGAGAAGTAGAGCGTCTTCCAGTCCAACTCCACAGCGAGCCGGGCAACAATGAAGTCCAGCATTTCAGACTTCCCGTGCGACGGAATACCTGTCCATATCGCCAGTTTCGATGTCGTGAATCGCACAACGTCGTCAATCTCGGGAATCCTCATCCGTTCACCCGAAGGAAGTCCCTGCGAGAACATTGTGTAGATGTCGTCGTAATGCGACGTAATATTCTCCGCCCCCTCTACCGGCACATCTTCCGCGTTGGCTATGATCCGTCGAATAGCGTTCCCGCCCTCGGCCTTCAACAGATCATTGGCGTCCTTGCGGCCCTCGTAGGTCACGATTCGGCACCGTTCGGCACCCAGGCGGCGGACAAGTTCGTTTCGAAGATGTAGTCCGGGATCGTCGAAATCTGCGGCGATATAGAACGTTTTGACGTGTTTCAAGGCGTCCACGTAGTTATCCAGATACGACAAATCTTTTGCCCCGGCGCCATTCGGCACCGATACGCAGTTCGAAAATCCGCAGTCTACAAACGTCAGGCAGTCGAATTCCCCCTCGCAGATGATCAGCTCCTCGGCCTTCGCCACGCAGTCGAAGTTGTAAAACACCAACTCGGCGTCCTTAACCATCTTGAAGGATTTCTGCGGCCCTCGGTACTTGATGTTCCGCAACTGTCCTCCGACAAAGTACGGAAAACACATCACCTCGACTTCCTTACCGAACTGAGGCATCCACTCCACGTCGGAATAAATCCTCATACGTCGCAGCGTCTCCTGAGAGATCATCCGACCCTCGAAGTATTTCACGACCTTATCCGAAAGTGAGGTGCGGTTCTTCCATTCGGGAACGACGTATCTGTGTTCCGGACGGCTTTTCAACGGCACGTAGCGGACAAATGAGGCGTCGCAATGATTGCAGTGCCCGATCTCCTTGTCGGCATTCCAGCATAAGCACTTGTCATTCTTCTTGCGGCGTGTTGCCGAGCATACAGGGCACGTCATGTAGTTCTCCCCGGAAGGCTTTGTTGGGTTGATCTCGTAAAGAAGCCTTGTTTTGGTATCAGCGATTATCATGATTCACGGTTTTACAGCGGGATCCACCGGCGGAAGTCCACAATATCGGATGCGCATCCGGCATCCGGCTTCTTGTTCTCCGGCTTGAACCATACGGCAATGCACTTCGATTTCCAGTTCTTCACCGACTGGCCGTTACGGTCTACCCAGTTCCGCTCGGTGTAGTAGGCATACGCCCTTTCAGCGGCCTCCCGTGTGTAGCCCTTCTGGTCGAAATATTCAGCTACCTCCTCCAAAGAAGGGGGGACAAATACGTTAGTATTTGGGGGGATAATAATATTATCTTTCTTTTCCTTCTTATTATTTGGTTTGCCAGTGGTTTGTCGGTGGTTTGTCAGTGGTTTGCTACTGGTTTGTCCGCTGGTTTGCGCATCATTGTAAATATCAAAATTACACAACGTTATTATGGTTTGTTGGCCGGTTTGTCTGGTTGTGATCATCCCGTTTTTACGCAAGAAATCTAGAAAGTTGTTGACTTTAGTGCTTCCCCATCCCCACCGTTTTTCAAGGTATCGACGACTTGCCACCACCTCACTCTTGCGGACTTCTATCACTCGCCCATTGAATACCTCCTGAGAGCTCTCAAACCTTGCGCCCTGAATCAAGTCAAGCCAAGCTTCTGCTCTCGAGTATTCGCGAGGTTCTTTCCAGAGGGTGTTCAAAAAGAACTTGCGGTGTAGTTTGATATATCCATGGTCCATGTTCAGGAATGGTCTCTTAAACGTGTTCTATTCTATATGTTCTTGGTCTGAATAACCAGTCATCTGCCGTTGCCTTGTATTCAATACGCCCCGATCGCAAAAGCGATTCTATGGCCTTTTCCGCCTCGTAACGCGAATATTCAAGATCCAGTATCGGAAGTATATCCGCACAGAATAAAGCATAGCACGGGTCTCTACAATTGGCCTCCTTGGCTATTACCACATCGTATATGATGTTGAATATGTGTTCTCTTAAAGCCATATCTTTTTGCATTGCATTTCGTGTTCTATTGAATCGAGAAACGCCTGTTCGTTAGGTGCAGGGAGATAGATGTCTGCCTCTGACGCACTCCAGTTTCGGAACCGTTCGACGGCCGTTGACATCTCCTCGGTATTCAAGTCCCGACTGGAGCGTAGCACCTCGATCTCTCCGGCATATCTGTCGTGCCGATGCTCTACAAATAGATCAGGGTTTACCAGCCTTTTGAAATACTCCTGCTTCACGAACTCCAACGTGTTGCCAGTCTCCATAGCGAACATTCCCAGTAACAGATGCAGATAGGCGTTCTGGGCCGTTGTCCGCTTGGGCCGGGGAATAGACAGATCAACTATGACGTGACGCTTATAGAGCATATTCACGCGACGTTTGAACTTCTCGCGGTCGTATGTCTTCGATAGGTCGTAAACCATTGATCGGGCACTTAGAAGGGAAGATCATCCGTATTATCCGCTACGGGCAAATCGGAGACTTGATCCGGCGTAGGTTCCACAGGACGGAAGATAACCGACTTGCCTCGGCCGATATACGTGCGCGCGTCTTTCCGTTCGCGTTCCTCTTTGCTCTGACGGATGAATACGCAGTGCGTATTCTCGTACTGATCCGGCTGGCGAAGCTCCGAAACGCATATCGAAATGTACTTCTTGCCGTTTTCAGCGACAAAAATTTTGTCTCTGGGAATATCGCTCACGCAGAGCGATACATTGATTAAATCTGCCATTGCTATCGTTTTTTGAAGGTTACTTTAAGCGTCGTCTTGCTGCTTCGTGCAGGAGGATAGAAGATTTCGCCCGTGGCGGGATCCGTCAGGCCGGAGGCCGGCAGCGCCCGCAATATCTTCTCCTTCTCCTTGATGTCGGCCATGACCGCATCGCGCATTTTGTACAAGTCGTCCAAAGCCTGGCAATTACAGCCCGAGTAGTCGTACTTGACGCCAGCCTCCACCTCTTCGATCGTACAGTCCGAGGATGTTTTCCCGTGTCCGTATTTAGCCAGTTCGCGCAACGTAATGTCGCGCACCTCTTCGGACTTCTTGAACAGCTCGATCGCCTTCTCCATGCGGGATATATTCTCGTAAGCGACGAGCGGATCGACGTCTCCGCGGGTAACGGCGTCGACGGCGAGCTTCGCCAGCTCCGTGGGGCTGCTCGTCTCGCGTATCAATACAGGTTGTGTGTTCATATTTTCTGCTGTTTACTGTTTAGATATTCGTCGTAAAATTTGGCGAAGACTACCGCCGTCGTATCGTCCGCATCGTAAGTGCGACGAAGGAAGGCGATGACATCGAATTTCGTCGGGTCTTTGACCGTCGTACTGCCCTTGTACGCCCAGCGCATGAACTGATCGCGCAAGATCGGATCGTTCAGCATATCGGCCGTGATCCGTTTCTTCGGTGCCGGCTGCACGGGCGCGGCTGCCGCTATCGGGTCTGGAGTAGCCGGTTGTGCCGGCTTGGTATTCTGTGCAGCCACCTGGAATTTGTCATTCGTGTACTTCCCCTTGAAAACGTCGGCTCCGATTCCCAGCCACGAAGCCACTTTCGTAATGGCGTCCGTCGTGGCGCCCTTGTAGGCATCTCCCAGATCCGGATTGTCATTGCCGCCGTAGCACTCGTAGTAGATGCCGTAATCCGGGATCGTAAATTTCAGCTTCACGACGACCATGCGTTCCTGCTTTTCCACGACATCCGTCTCGATGCGCCAGCGTCCGACACCGAATACTTCGTTTAAGCGTTCCGTGACGTAGATGGACTTGATCGACGAGAGAAACTTTTTCGTCGGGTGCGGCGTGACGGCCTCCGCCGGAAGCGGGAGTGACAGCTGGCGGAGTTGTTCGCTGTTCAGTGTCTGTAATTCCCTGTTCATCTCCATATACTAATCTTTTATGTATGTTACTTCCGGTGCCGTGACTTTGGCCAAATCGAGATTGCGCAGGCAGTCCCGTTTGGCTTTCTCGATCTCTTTGGCCGTCATGCGGCGGTTCTCCTCGTGGCTGGCGATGACCTTGCCCGTGGCACGGCTCTTCACCTCAATGCGTGTTTTCATTTTATAGATTGTTATGTTTTCCGTAGTAGTTGAGTTTGTCGACAATCGCCGGAAACGACATATCTCCGTAGTCGAAATCCATCACGTTTACGATTTCTATATCGTCTCGGCGGATGTCCAGCAGAGGAGCGCCGGATCCATCGACATCTTTACACACCTCGTAGTGGCGAACCGCTTCCACATGGTAGAGGTCGAAGTCGGTCTCGACTCTCTCGCCGTCGTAGTCGCCCCTGCTAGTCTGACCGACCTGCTCGCGCAGATCATTGAAGATAGATTTTGCAACTGTAAGGGTTATCGATGTCGTATAATCGTGCGACCGCCCCAATTTCGAAGGATAGATGTCGTATATATCGGTCTTCGATAGCGGGATTGAATAGGTCTGGTTCATCTTAGTGCTCATTGAATAGTTTGTCGAAGAGTTTATCGAAGCTATCACGGTGCGCAGCCGCAAACCCGTAGGCGGCCAGGATCGCACACGAGAAAAGAACAAGGATCACAAGCTCGGCCATAGGCTATCGGTTTCGATAGATACGACAAAGGGTGTCGAGCGTGCTCTTGATGCCGTCCGTCGACGTAGAGGCGAAGTTGCCTTCTTTGACACGGACACACCACCGCGCTACCGTCGCGATGGCGCAACGATAAAACTCGTCGTAAGTGAGTGGCGGGTCGATGTGACCGGTTGAGATAATTTGGATAAGTTCCGCCTTCGTAAGACGGGAGGTAACAGCCTTACTCTGCTTCGGGCTGGTACTTTTAACACTGTCTGGCATAACGTCGTTAAAAGTTTAATATATGCATAAAAAAGAGGACGTACCCCTTTTGTCGCCAGACAGTCGCATCTACGAAAAGCAGAAGCGGACAAGGATACGCCCAAATTAAATAGGCTTCGTATGTACTTTGTTGTCGTTGATACGACTATCTGGCACAACAAAGGTACGCAATTATTTCGAACCGCCAAATTTTCACCGATATTTTTTCCTGCCAAGTACATATCAGTCGCTTTTAGTAAAGTTTATGAGGTTCGGAGAGACGTTTGCGCTCTCGATAGATGAACAGATCGCGTTTGCGACGCTGAGTATGGACTCGTTTATACCACATGCACCAGAAATAACCGGCCACTCTCTTCCAGAGAGGCGCGGGCTTCAATTCGAATGAATCCATGATCGTTTATTTTATCGGTTCTTGTAGATGCGTTCCAGACAGTCGAGCTTGCTGCCCACACTTTCGACGGACGAGTAGCGGCCCGTGAGTACATTGTCGCACCAACGGGAGACAACAGCAATCGCGCAGCGCGTGAATTCGCGCGGCGTGAGTGGTTCTTGAATATCTTCAAGGTGGAACAATCGAACGATCTCCGATTTCGTGAGGTGACTGTACGGGTAAGGTACGGATGTAGCCCCGCTACTGTTCTTCGCGGGTCGGCTACTTTTAACTTGGTCTCGCATTGTCAGTTAAAAGTTTGTATGTATAGGGCAATAAAAAAGGCGTTGCCCCTATCAGTTTGCGAGACCGACACGACTACCGTAGTAGAAGTGGACAAAGGGCAACGCTTTATTACAAGCGTTAATTATGTTCTTTTGATACGATCATCGTATCGATCTCGCATTGCAAATATACGAATTCATTTTGAATTTGCAAAAAAATTATGGCTTGTTGTATTCCATCAACGCCATATATGCCTCGTGACGTGACGACGATGTTTTCAATCTTCGTGGGTGCTCTCCCTTGCTGCGCGATCCCACGAAGGCGCTGTACAGCCAATACGTGTATCTTCTATTTTTTATCGAATAGCTATGTACCCACCCGCTGACCCATCCTTGGGTTGGACGAACATACATCCCGTTAGGAAGAGGTATGAGAAAATCGTCGCTTCTTAAATTGCATGATACCTCACGAAATCGAGCATAATCCTCTTCGGACAGCTCTGCCCATCTTATCTGATCATCTCCGGATAGCGGAAGATCTTTATATTGGTCATCAATGTTGAACAACGACCGTCTGGCTCGGACACTATCAGTTGTTTTATGGTCTATCATCGACAAAATGAGATTGTATAGATGATTATCACCACGGGATTCGTCAGATAATACTGATTGAATATGCTTCTCCGGCTTTCGGAGAAACAACAACAACGCATCATGCAGGAAATCTTCCGCATAGGAATCCATCCCAATAAATGCCGATTTGCGCCGGCAAGCATTAAGCCATCTCGAATAATACTTACTTATGGTTGCTGATAATTGTCTCGATACTTGCGGTGACATCTCTCGGCATTATTTCATTAGGATCGTTTCTGCACACTTTCGACGAGACTCCAATGTCGAGTGCGTATAAATATCCAATGTCGTCGAGACTGTGCTGTGACCCAACATTGTACTTACCGTTTTCACATCGGCCCCGTTGGTAATCAGTGTCGAAGCGTACGTGTGTCGCAATCCGTGAAATTTGATACACCGCGATAAACCTATCTTATTGAGTAATAAATTCCGATAATAGCTGCGATAAGTACGCGGTTCGATGAGTTTATCCGAACCGGAAATCACGTAATAGTCCGAACGACAAGGCGCAGCAAAGGAGATCAGGATATCTGCAAGCCAACTCGGAAAAGGTACGGAACGTTGGCTGTTGATCGTCTTCGGGGACTGGATGACAACCTTGGTTTTGCCAGTTGAATAATCGACAATCCGTTCAACAGTACGGTTGACTTGCAGCATATTGCTCTCTAACGATATATCTGACCACCTCAGACCGCAAATCTCGCCGATGCGAAGTCCCGTGCATATTACAATAACTACTCCCAGTGTGCGATAAGAAGGATGCTCTCTGAAATATTGTACAATCCGCCTCTGTTCGTCGAGGCTATAAATCTGAAGCTCCTCTTTCTTGGAAACCAGATTTGCCGTAGGATATTTCAACTTAAAAGCAGTGGGAACATTCATGTCGTGTTCATCTACGGCATATAGCAAAATCTGTTTTAATGTAATCTCTAAATCCTTCACCGTTTTCATCGACAAGCCTTCTTGAAACTTTTGGCCGATGAATAGCTGCGCATCATTCTTTTTGAATGACTCCACATCCATGTCTTTCCAGTAAGGCAGAATATGGCTGCGAAGTTGTTGATAATAAGCAGACAGGGTACTATCCTTCACAAGTCCTACCTTGGAGTGGAACCACTCTTGTGCTATGACATCGAATTTCATAAATCCTCCTTTTTAATCGAATAAGTCGTGCTGCATTGGCTTATGCACGTGATTAGCATGCGTATAACTCAATACTCGATCGTCACGAACGATATCCGAAAATGCCAGCCCATCATTCTGTTCGTTAAGAAGCACATAACGGGCTTTGGCCACATTTTCGAGAACATCCCCATGGAACACTTCTCCCATCATACCGCGAATAGCCATATTCAACAGTAGAATTGGAATCGATCTATCTGAGAGTTCCCAGCATGTGAATATACAGGTGTGCGGTTTGAAACGCCAAGGCAATTGCTTCGATGCCAGCTCCCACCAATACTGAATAATGAGCCCTCCTGTCCCCGCAGTAGGTTCGTGGATAACACCTTCGCGCGCACCGGTAAGTTGCGTTTCAAGCATAGAGACCTCCCGAGGTGTGAAATCTTGACCCTTCTTCCGCCGCTCGGATAACTCTTCTTCGTAGACCTCTTGAAACCAATCGTAGGAAAGATCGCCTGCATGGCAGCGGATAAGTTCGCGAAATACGTCGTCGCGGACTTCCTGATCCCCGAATAGCAGGCTCATGATACATTCCGGTAAGGTACGGATATCGTGCGTACCGAAAACCGTGAGAAGTTCGTCTTTTTTCATTTGTTTTTTTTATTTTGTCGCGCCGGCAGGATTCGAACCTGCGACTTCACCTCCAAAGGGTGACGTGTTGCCCCTACACCACGGCGCACTGGATTCATTTGTCCCGGTGGTCCTCGCCGCTCATGTCATCGCAGCTTCGGAGCCTATGCCGGTCTTTCGCGCATTTCGGCTATTTGCTTACTCGCGGAGGTATCTGAGCCACTGGCGTAACAACTATGGTCGCTCTACAGCAGTTTAGTTAACTACTCTTGTGGCACCCCGACCTCACGGGTGATAGTGTCGTTATCAGCGTTGGCGGAAGTTGATAACGGCCTTCCGCAGCCGGATAGATGGAGCAGCCTATCACCGCTGGAGATATGATAACGGTTCTCTGCCGGATCGCTTTCTGCCTTGCGGGCTGGGGTTGTATTGCCAGCGATCGAACCCCTCACCTCATAGGGTGGCTATCGTTGTGGTGTAGGCAGGATTCGAACCTGCAACGAGCCGTTAGTCGCGAGTCGGCTCTCGTACCGATGACGTCTATCCTTCGTGCGTCTACCATTCCGCCACTACACCATTTGCCGGTCTTTCCCGGCCGTCATCCTGCTGCGAGCCTCACGGAGGACAGCGAGGAATACAATAATAAATATGAAAAGATACAGCACATTAAAGGCGCGCAAACCTTTGCTAAGCCCCGAAGCCGCAAAACACCCTTCTCTCAAAAACACCAATCATGAACACCTCCGGCTTCGGACGCTCTCATTTCAATCCTGCCCCGTCGATCTTCTCGGCTTTCAGGAGCGCTTCGACTTCGAGCCGGCTGAACAGTATCGCAGAGTTTTTAGCCGCTCCGGCCTTTATTCCCTGGATATTCTTCCGCTTGATATGATAGTCGAGCCAGTCGTTGGGATAGCTCTCGTACAATTTCCGACGTGTCATCATGTCCGACTTCGGAGCATTACGACGGCACACGGCCAAAGCCACGAGATCGGCCGATTCGATCAGCGCATTCTGTATATCTCGGATGTTCATCGCTCTATTAACCTTCAATCAAAAATTCTACTTCATTCCTTCTACCCCGCCGCGCCCGCGGGGCGTTAATATCATATCTGTTTTCATAGTCTAAAAAACAGGAGAAATCGGTCAAATTCGCTATATTTGCTTCGAATCTTGTCAAATGCAATCCCCGATGCGGGTATTCACGGCTTAGCCCAAAGCGGGTGAAGGGTTTTATCCCTAATGTTTCATTTCTAAACATTTTGCATCATGGCAAAGATTCAAATTCGTGTCAGAACGCAAATTCGCACGACTGTGAGAACTACGGTTCGAACTGTGCGTAGATAGCTTCTGACCGTGAGAGGGCGGGCAATTTCCGCCCTCTCTAAATTTCTCCTGTCATCTGCTGTTATTCTCAGGATCGTTTGTATCAATGAATTTTATCCGATATTTTAGTTCAAGGTATTGGATATATGGGTCTTTATAATCATTATTCAAAAACATCGGGAATGAGCGGATCAAATAATACATAACGAAGATTGCAAATACCGCAAAACACACCGATAGCAAACACGCTGAACACATCAATATTCTAAGAGCGAAGATTTCCATAAGACCAATTTTTATTCACGCACCCACCTGATTTTGGTGTTCTCGAATCCCCCGCGTTCACGAGCCATTCGGCGGATGCGATCCGGCTGTTCGCCATAGGTAGGGTATGTGAGATTCAATGCGTTATTTACAGTGTCAACCGTACACCCCAGCTCTGCGGCGATCTCCTTCTTTATCGCTGGCGCAACATCGATGAATCGGATCTTCTTTTTGGTCAGTTTGTTTGTAATCTCTTGATTCTTCATTATATTTGCATCTAATATTGTTCGTTCGGTTATCGAAACGGTTACCGCTCTATGAACTTGACAATGCAAATATATAACATTGTTATTTATTATCCAAATAAAAAATAACAAATCTACCTAAAAAGATGAAAGAACCCAAGAAGTATACTGTAAAAGAGCGAATTATACATTATCTAAAAAAGAGCAAGATTACGCAATCAGAATTTTGCAAGCGAGTCGGATTATCTTCGGGATATATCGGAGCAATGCGAAAATCCTTTCAACCGGACACGATAAATAAAATTGTTATTGAATTTCCCGATCTTGATATTACATGGCTTCTTACCGGCGAAGGTGAAATGCTGAAAAACGGGATTGCTCATGAACCAGACAATGGCACCACGATCGGCTCTGGCAGAGTGATCCCGTATTATGACGTCGAGGTTGCAGCAGGAACCGAGTACGGTATGGAGATGACGCAGACGGCACCCGTAGGTGTGATCGAAATAGGCGGCCTGCTCAAAGACAGCGAATTTGCGATGCGTGTCTACGGCAATAGCATGGTTCCGAACTATCCTGCTGGATGCGTGATCGGACTGCGCCAATATAACGAACATTTCATTGAACCCGGAACTGTGTACGTGATAGAGACGGAAGAAAACCGTTTCCTCAAACGCCTGTATTACAGCAAGGATAAAAAGGCATTCCGCTGCATGAGCGACAACCACATGAAGCATGAGAACGGCCCAATGGAGGGAGAATATTTCTACCCTGAATTCGAAATCCCGTTTGAAGATGTCCGACGGTTATTGCGGGTGACGGGAGTAATTAAGCGCAATATTTTATAGGATAATTACAACAATATATTGTATTATGAAAAAGATTTATCTGTTATCGTTCTTGATGGTGATCGTTGGGATCAGTTGCGAAAAGGAGACTGTCATCACTATATCCAACGAATCTTTCGAAGAGTATTTTCCGTATCATGAAAATGGGAAATCATATAATGAACCTTTTCGATATGTAGGAGAAGATAAAACTTACGGATTTCCAGTTTGGAGATCGTTATACGAGATCAATGAATCGGGAAATAGATGTTCTCTTGAATTCATAGACAATAAAATGTATGGCGGTCAAATTCCCGTTGAGATCAGATTACCATCTTCGTCACTACTACAAGAATGGAATTATTTAAAAGAGCGACCGCAAAACTATGGAGTTGACGCATTCCATATTGTTGCCTATTTCACCTTTACCTATGAAAATATAAATGGGAATTATTATATAAAGAATTACCACTACACTACAGATGCTCGCATATTCGGAATGAACTATCTTGAATTCGATTCTTCGAACGGAAAAATCGGCAGGTGGGTTCATAAAAAGTAATGTGATAGATGTGGATGATGGGGTGATCAATTCGATGTAATGCTATTAATCTAAACTTTAAAACTATAAGATATGGAAGATTTTTTTGTAATGATGCTAATTGTATGGGCGGTGGGTATCTTGTCAATTATATTATTCTTCAAATTATGGAGGATGACAAATGACATTAAGAAGATTTGCATTTCTGTGGTAAAAGAACCGCAACGAGGCCGAAATTGGGTGGTTTCTACGATGCTGATGAAAGGCGAGTCTCCAGAAATGATAAGTAAATATTTAATTGAATCTTTTTCAGAGGATATTCATAGACTATACAAAGTTGGATATACGGAACAGGCGTTTACCCAATATGCAAACGCAAAAATCACCCAATATAAAAAGTTATATGAGTTAATTGGAATAGAGATGCCAGATAGTATACAAAATGCAAATACAATCACAAAAGTAAAAACCATTTTTCATCAAGGATGATAACGCTTGTCTCGACTCTCCGGCAGGCTTATCCCTTGCGATAGCATTTTAATAATACCTCATGGAACTGCAACCCATCCAAAGTAAGATATACGAAATACGGGGCCAGCGGGTGATGCTGGACTTCGATTTGGCGGAACTCTACCAAGTGGAGACCCGAACACTCAAACAGGCGGTACGACGCAATATTGAGCGTTTCGAAGGCGACGATTTTATGTTTGAACTCTCGGATAACGAGTATAACGCATTGAAAGACAGAATAAGGTCACAAAATGTGATCTTAGAAATCGACGGACGAGGCAAGTATCCCAAATATCCGCCCTTTGCCTTTACGGAAATGGGGGTTGCAATGCTTTCGAGCGTGTTGCGCAGTGAGACAGCCATACGGGTAAATAGGGCTATTATGCGGGCTTTCGTAGCGATGCGCAACTACATCATGACCACGACGACAGTAACGGCAGAATTGGCCGAAATTCGGGCACGGCTGGCGTTGTTGGAGCAGACAGGCAAGGACAACGCCGAAGCGGTCAGCGATCTATCGGAGGATATGCGTAAGGAGCTCGACAATATCTACGAGGCAATTGCGGCACTCTCCGTGAAGGTTCCGCAGGCACGCAAATCTCCTCAGCCAATCGGGTTCAAAAAATAGACAGATTATACTCGATCGATGCAGATGTTATCCTAATGTTGTTCGAATATTTTCGAATAAATATCGTAAACATTTAGTAAACAGCAAATAAAATAATTGTTTATAACAGCCTTCTAAGCTGTGGGTCTTGGGTTCGAATCCCAACGGAATCACGAAAGA
>ERZ837910.1023-NODE-1023-length-41408-cov-6.208280_pt1 | contig 41408 bp, 36 predicted proteins | sample MGYA00519940_ERZ837910 | MGnify/ENA primary metagenome ERZ837910 (study PRJEB31850, sample SAMEA3708825) | human gut metagenome | biome: human gut; feature: human-associated habitat; material: faeces | place: China | collected 2014 ... | reverse complement strand
AGTTAGGCAGACCGGAACTGACGGACGCTTTCACAAATACTCCGGCATGCAATCGCCTTTATGCCCGGCGCAGAGAGGCCACCGAGCTTTTTCAAAAACCCCATGCTCCAATGCGGAACATGGGGTTTTCGATTAGTCAAATCATCAATACCTCTGGCTGCGCTGCTTTTGTATTACGTTTCTACCTTACTCCGAACAGTAGCTTTTCGTATGTGGGAAATGGCCAGTACTTCTCAGCCGTAAGCATCTCGGCCTCGTCGCACACTACCCTGAGTTCGGCCATTTTGTGCAGTATAACGTCCCGTATATAGTACGATGCTTCCGCAACGTCGTTTATGGTCTTTAGCCTGATGGTGGCGCTGTCAAGCTCCTCCGCCGCAGCATCTATCTCATCCACAAGCCCTGAAAGCTTTGCTATAGTCCTTCTCTCATACCTTCCTGTAAGCTCCGGCAGCATCTTTAGCTTTGCCTCGAGGGTATCCGCCAGATCCTTTTCGTATGCGGCAACTGCGGGCAGTATCTCCTTGCGCGCCATGTCTACCATGGTCAGCGCTTCAATATTGACAGTCTTGCAGTAATTCTCCAGAATTATCTCGTAGCGCGCCTGTATCTCGGCCCGGGAATAAACCCTGTGCCGCATCAGCATATCCACGTTCTTCTTCTCCAGCATGGCAGGCAGTGCATCCGGCGTAGTCCGAAGATTCAACAGTCCGCGGCTTTCCGCCTCCTTCAGCCATTCATCGTCATAGCCGTTGCCGTTGAACAATATCCGCTTGTGCTCCTTTACAGTGCTGCGTATAAGGTCGTGCAATGTACCCTCAAAATTCTCCGCGCCTTCCAGCTTATCGGCATACTGTCTCAGGGACTCCGCAACGGCGGCATTTATCATGATGTTGGCGCAGGCTATGCTGTCGGATGAGCCCAGCATGCGGAACTCGAACTTGTTGCCCGTAAAGGCGAAGGGAGATGTACGGTTTCGGTCCGTTGTATCACGTATGAACCGGGGCAGTGTATGCACGCCCAGCTTCATGACGGTCTTTTCCACTCCGCTGTAGGGTTCGTCCTTCTCTATGGCATCCAGCACCGCCGTGAGCTCATCGCCTAAAAACATGGAAACTACGGCAGGCGGCGCCTCATTTGCCCCGAGACGATGATCATTTCCGGCTGTAGCTACAGACAGCCTGAGCAGATCCTGATAATCGTCCACCGCTTGTATGACGGCTACGAGGAACAGCAGGAACTGAGCGTTCTCATGGGGCGTTTCGCCTGGGGTGAGAAGGTTCACCCCGGTATCGGTAGCTATGGACCAGTTGTTGTGCTTGCCGCTTCCGTTTACACCGGCAAAGGGCTTCTCATGGAGCAGGCAGACAAGACCGTGGCGCAGCGCGACCTTTTTCATTATTTCCATGGTCAGCTGGTTGTGATCGGTTGCTATGTTGGTTGTTGTGAATATAGGGGCAAGCTCGTGCTGTGCAGGAGCCACCTCGTTGTGCTCGGTCTTGGCTAACACTCCGAGCTTCCAAAGCTCCTCGTCAAGATCCTTCATGTATGCGGCTACACGCGGCTTCAAAGCGCCGAAATAATGATCCTCAAGATCCTGACCCTTCGGGGCAGGTGCACCGAACAGGGTGCGTCCGCAGTATATAAGATCCTTGCGCTGATCGTAATATTCCTTGTCTATCAGGAAATACTCCTGTTCCGGTCCTACAGTGGTGGTCACTCTTTTTGCGGTGGTGTTGCCGAACAGCTTTAAGATCCTCATTGCCTGAGTGCTCAGTGCTTCCATAGAGCGCAACAAAGGTGTCTTTTTATCGAGTGCCTCTCCCGTGTATGAGCAAAATGCGGTCGGAATACAAAGTGTGTTGTCCTTTACAAAGGCGCATGAGGTAGGATCCCATGCGGTATATCCTCTCGCCTCGCAGGTGTCGCGCAGTCCGCCCGACGGGAAGGACGACGCGTCAGGCTCGCCCTTTATAAGCTCCTTGCCGGAGAACTCCATGATAACAGTGCCGTCGCCCATCGGGGAGATGAAGCTGTCGTGCTTCTCAGCGGTGATACCGGTCATCGGCTGGAACCAGTGTGTGTAATGTGTTGCACCCTTCTCGATCGCCCAGTCCTTCATTGCGCTTGCAACTACGTCGGCAATGCTGCTGTCTAGCTCCTTGCCCTCGGCGATGGTCTTTTTCAGAGCCTTGAATACGTTCTTCGGAAGCCTCTGCTTCATCGTTTCCTCATTGAAAACGTCGATACCGAACTGCTCAACCACGTTAAAATGTTCTGCCATGTCCCTTTTCCTCCTTAGAGTTATGTTTAGTTCGCGGAAACAAAAACGGCGCTTCAGACAGGGGCACTTGCCCCGTACTCTGAAACGCCTTTGTTTCTTGATTACACTTATATTTTAGCCGAAATACGCCGATTTGTCAATCACATATATGCACAAATACTTTTATGCTTTTGTATTGATTTGTAGTGCACATTGCACAATCCCGGCAAACTTGGCTGAAATATAGTTGATTATATATTTCAATTAGCGGTTTTCTATCGCTTTATTTTGCTATTTGCGTTCGCGGATTTGCAAGTTGGAAACAGCAAAATTGCAAAATGATCAATCAGGTGATGTTTTCCAGCGACTTTTCCAGGAAGGATATAGTCTTTTCGCTCCTGGGACTTCCGAAAACCTCCTCCGGCGTGCCGTACTCCTCAATAACTCCGTCCGCCATGAAGATAACCTTGTCAGCCGCGCTCCTCGCGAAGCCCATCTCGTGTGTCACCAGGATCATCGTGCGCCCCGCGTCCTTGAGTTCCTTGATAACACGCAGCACCTCGCCGGTGAGCTCCGGGTCGAGGGCTGACGTAGGCTCGTCGAAGCACAGTATGACCGGCTCCATTGCAAGCGCCCTTGCGATCGCAACTCGCTGCTGCTGACCGCCGGAAAGCTCGCAGGGATAGTTCATCAGCTTCTCGGAAAGCCCCACGGAAGCCAGGAGCCCGCGTGCGTTTTCCGCGATTTCGCCCTTTATCCGCGCCTTGTCAGCCCTTGTCAGCTTGGTCACGCTCTGATTTATCCTCATCATCTCCGGAGCCAGGCAGACGTTCCTGAGCACAGTATACTGCGGAAACAGGTTGAACGACTGAAACACCAGTCCGAAATTGAGACGCTTCTCGCGTATCTCCCGGTCGGTGTACTTCGCCTCCGCATTGTAGATCTCATCGCCGTTCAGGACTATCCGCCCGGAATCCGGCGTCTCAAGGAAGTTCAGGCAGCGCAGCAGTGTAGTCTTGCCGCTTCCCGAGGAGCCGATTATCGCCAGCACCTCGCCCTTTTCCATTGAAAAATCTATGCCCTTGAGCACCTCGGTCTTTCCGAAGCGTTTGAATATTCCGTTGACCTCTAATAATGCCATTTTGCACCTCCGCTCAGCCCTGGTAGTAGTTCAGCTTCTTCTCCGCGTAGTTCAGCAGGAGCGTAACGATGCCGGTAAACAGCAGGTAGAACGCCCCGACGTAGAACAGCGGCCAGATGAGCGACTTCAGGGAAACGATGGTCTCCGCAGCCTTTACAAGCTCCACGACCGCGATAACGCGCGCCAGGGACGTATCCTTGACAAGCGTGATTATCTCGTTGCCCATCGGCGGAACTATTCTCTTGATGACCTGAAACAGCACTACCTTGAAAAAAATCTGCGCCTTGGTCATGCCCAGCACCTGGCCCGCCTCGTACTGCCCCTTCGGAATGCTCTCGATACCGCCGCGGTAGATCTCCGAAAAATAGCAGGCGTAGTTGATAATGAACGCGAGGATAACCGCCAAAAGTCTGTCGAACTTCACACCCAGCCCCATCAGACCCGGCCCGTAGAACACCAGGATTATCTGAAGCATAAGCGGCGTTCCGCGGATTATCCAGACGAAAATCTTGAATATCCACTTTACCGGGGGTATCTTCGACATTGAGCCGAGCGTTATCAACAGTCCGAGCGGGATAGCTCCCACAAGCGTCACGCCGAAAATGAGCAGCGTAGTGACGAATCCGTTCGCAAGCTGCGCGGTTACTTCAAGAAATGACATTTTATGACCTCGTTCTCTAAATAAAAAGCAAGGTGGGGCTTAAAGTCCCACCCCGCATTACCGGTTTGGTTTATCAGTTATCGAATGCGTAAACGTCAGCCAGACCGTACTTCTCAGCAAGAGCCTTCAGTGTGCCGTCTGCAACCAGCTCATCAATAGCGCCGTTGACCTTCTCGATGGTCTCTGTATCGCCCTTTCTCATGCCGATCGCGTACTCCTCAGGAGCAAGCTCAACGCCCTCAACGATCATCAGGTCGCTGTAGTCTGTGCCTTCGCCGATGGAAGCCTTAGCCATTACATAGTCCAGAACGCCCAGCTCAACAGTGCCTGCCTTAACTTCAAGCAGAACGTCCTTCTGTGCGGAAGCGCCTACGAACTCGTTCTGAGAAAGAACGGAGCTTGTCTCGATAGCGGTCTGGCCTGCGGAGCCGCTCTCAGCCGCGCAGGAAGCGCCAGCCATGGAAGCCTCGTCGGTGTACTTATCCTTGTTGTCTGCCTTGATAACTACGACCTGCTTGTTTCTTACGTAGGACTTGGAGAAGCCCATGTTCTCCTTGCGCTCCTCGGTAACGGTCAGACCGTTCCAGATTGCGTCGATAGTCTTTGCGTTAAGCTCGATCTCCTTCTTATCCCACTCGATCTCCTGAAACTTTGCCTCAACGCCGAGCTTCTCGCATACTGCCTTTGTGAACTCGGTCTCAAAGCCGGTCAGCTCGCCGTTCTCATCGTAGTAGTTCATCGGTTCGAACAGTGTGATGCCTGCAACGAAATTGCCCTTGTCGGCTATGTACTGCCAGTCGCCGCCCTCGGAAGCTGTGCTGTCGGTGCTGTCAGCCGCGGAGCTGTCCGCATTGCTTTCTGCGGCAGAGCTGCTCTCGGATGCGGAGGAAGTGTTGCTGGAAGCGCAGGAGCAGAGTCCGACGCTCATGATTCCTGCCAGAAGCAGGGCTGCTATTCTCTTGATTTTCATAGTTGTGTTCCTTCCCATATGTAAATATCTGTATTTATCTGCACCACCTGCGCGGTACTTTACTATGATAGCACATTCAAGCGGTTTTGTCAACAGTTCCGCAAGAAAAATCTCATGCCGCGGCGCGGCGGATTTTGTTATTTTCTACAATACGAGGTCACTTTTCGGCGGCTGCGGCCTCTTTTGTTTTATCCGCGTCGTGGTTTGCGCTGAAAATATCCGCTACGTCATTGATGGTGATGTACGCAGTCGGGTCGACGTCATGTACTATGGAACGCATTTTTCCTATCTGGAAGCGGTTTACAACAAAGTACAGCACGGTTCTGTCCGTGCCGGAGTAGCCGCCTCTGGCGGGTATTTCGGTGATCCCGCAGCCGAAATTATCGCTGAGAGCCTTTCCTACCTCCGAGGGTTTCAGCGTGACGATAAACGCCGCCTTGGAACGGCTGATACCTTCAACGATGAAGTCGAGCGTTTTCAGCGCCGCATAGTACGCGATGATTGAATACAGCGGGAGCACCCAGCTCTCAAATATGAATCCGCAGGCTATGTAGAGTATCACGTTGTATATCATAACGAACGTGCCGACAGTCATGCTGAGTTTTTTCGAAAAAATTACCGCCAGAACCTCGATACCGTCCATAGCGCCGCCGAAACGTACTGCAAGGCCGCTTCCCACGCCGGAGATAACGCCTCCGAACAGCGAGCACAGCACGAGATCGTTCTCGGCAAGCGGCGAGGCGAGGGACACGTCTATCGGAAGCACGTCGGTGATGAGCCATGAGAAAAACGAGTAACACGCCACCGCGTAGCAGGCGTAGATGGTGAACGCAAGACCCTGCCGCTTCAATCCGTACAAGAACAGCGGGAGGTTCAGAACCAGCAGGAATATCGAGAGCGAAAGGTAATCCGGCGTGAGATACCCCAGCAGCATAGACGTTCCGGAAATGCCGCTGTCGTACAGATTCACCGGCATAAGGAACACCGTAATACCGAACGAGTTGATGAATCCCGCGATGGTCAGCATGATGAAGTTCTTGTAGTTGAGCTTTTTCAGTTCGTTTTTCATGTTATCCTCCTGTCTGCGTCGTTTCAGTTCCTCTTGTCAAGGAACAGTCCCCTGAAATTATCTGCGTCATAGGAATACGCAAGCGCCCACATCGCGCGCATTACCGCGTATTCCGTCGTCATGCCCTCTGCGGCGATAAGCCCCGCTTCCTGAGCCGCCCTGCCGACCTTGTACACTGACAGGTCGCAGCCGCCCTGGAACACCTGTGTGGCCATTATCACGCGAACCCCGCATGACGAAAGGTTCCGGAACACATCGGCAAGCTCTCTGTTACCGTAGTCCGGGATCCCGCCCATTCCGAAGCCCTCCACTATGAGCGCACGCAGGTGTATTCCCATATCGTGCACCATTTCCGCGGAAATACCCGGCGTGAGCTTCAGCACCGCCGCGCTCGGGTCAAGGCGGTTGTAGAAAACAGTTCCGCCGTCTTCACCCGCTTCGTCGGTGAGGAACTCCTCAACGCGGTGCTCGTCGTCTTCGGTGAACCCGCGGAACGCGTCAAAATCACTGGTGTGAACCTTCCGGGCGGCATTCCCGGCTATGACCCTGCCGCAGAAGCACACCCACACTCCTGCCCTGCCGCGCTCCGCGCACAGCAGCGCGTCAGAGAGATTACGCCGCGCGTCGGTGTCCGGGGCGCTCATCGGGAGCTGCGAACCTGTCAGTATTACCGGCTTGCAGGCGCTCTGTATAAGGCAGGAAAGCGCCGCCGCCCCGTACGCCATCGTGTCCGTGCCGTGCGTAATCACAAATCCGTCGAAGTCCTGCCATCGGTCGCGGATAAGCGCTGCGACCTCCATCCAGTGCTGCGGAGTTAAATCGGTGCTGTCCAGCGCGAATGGCTGTATCGCATGTATCTCCGCGTCAGGAAGGTTCACACCGGAAAGCAGCTCCTCCGCAGACGCTTCCGGCGAAAGTCCGGAGCCGCTGTCGCCGCTTGCAATGGTTCCCCCTGTGGCTATAAACAGCAGCTTTTTCATGCGATCGCTCCTCTCCTTGTCGCCTCCGCTATGAGCGCGGGCTGTATCTCCGGGTATGTCCAGCGCTCGGGAAGTTCTTCAAGCAGCACTATCTCGGCTATCTCGCTTTTCAGCTCCCCGAAGCTGGTTATTTCGGCGCAGTAAAGCACTCCGAAGGTCTCTGCCCCTGTGGAATTCACGCGGTTCCTTCCGGTCACTGAATACACGCATACGCGTTTTAAGGTGAATTCCTCAGCGCCGGTCTCCTCGCGGAGTTCACGCTCGGCGGTCTGCGCGACAGTCTCGCCGGGTTCGCGGTGTCCTCCCGGGATCTCGAGCGTGCTGCGCTCCTTGTGGCGGCAGAATACCCATCTTCCCCCGCTGCGCGCGATTATCACCGCGAACTTCAGCTTTTCATCGTCCGCAATGTTGTAAAATTTAACTCTCACCGGAACCTCCGCAGTCTTCAGGCAACATAACACACAAGCCGTGCGAAGATTGCCTCAAATTTCCATGTAGTATCTGCAAAAAAGCACTGAAAAACCGCGCGCGGGAAAAGCACACCAACTGGTGCGCCATTCGCCGTTGAATGCGTGATGATCCAGTGCTGACATATTCGCCGGGACCTTATCATCTCGGCTCAACAATAAATTTCATAGCTGTACGCTCGTCGCCGTCTATCTCGACGGTGGTGAACGCCGGAATACAGATCAGGTCAACTCCAACCAGCGCCATGTAGCTCCGCGCGATCGCGATGGACTTCACAGCCTGATTCGCTGCGCCTGCGCCAACCGCCTGCACCTCGACTTCGCCGTCCTCGCGGATAACCGCTGCGATAGCTCCCGCAACTGATTTCGGTACGGAATGTGCCGATACCTTTACTATCTCCATATAGTCACCTTTCACCCCAGGGGTGCCTTTCGTTCTGCAAGTTTTCCGCTCACACTATAAGCTGTCTGTATCTCTCTATAAACGTGCATCTGCCGGTCTTTGTATCTATATCCAGCAGTACTCCGTTCATCTCTGTTTCGCCCTCGGCGAATCTGTGGCGCTTCGGGTAGTAGGTCAGGAAGCGGTCGATTATGATGTCCTTCTCCACTCCGAGTATGGAATCCTTCGGACCGGTCATTCCTGCGTCGGTGATGTAGCCAGTGCCTTCAATGATCTGTTCGTCTGCGGTCTGGACATGCGTGTGAGTTCCCAGCACGGCGGACACCCTACCCGCGAGGTAGTAGCCCATCGCGCGCTTTTCGGAGGTTGCCTCCGCATGGAAATCCACGATTTTTATGCGCGCGTCGCAGCTTTCAAGGATCCTGTCCACACAGTGGAACGGATTTTCCAGCGGCTGCATGAAAGTCGTTCCCATCAAGTTGATGACCGCGATGGAATACGCCCCCCGGTCGAGCACGCATACGCCCTTTCCTATCACGTCGTCGCCGTAGTTCGCAGGACGTATTATCATGCTGGAACGCTCCCACTCGGCTTCCATAGTTTTCTGGCGGAAGCAGTGGTTTCCGGTGGTTATGACGTCCGCGCCGGCTTCGAATATCGCGTCGGCGGAGGCAGGATTAATGCCGTTGCCTTCCGCTGAGTTCTCGCCGTTAACTATGACGATCTCAGCACCGAGCTTCTGCTTCGCGCCGCGCAGCGCTTTTTTCAGCGCCTCGCAGCTTCGCATTCCCACCACGTCGCCGATGAATAGAATCTTCATTATCTGTAAATGATCTGATCCCTGCCGGGGCCGATTCCCAGGAACTTGATCGGGCAGCCGCAGAGCTCCTCAAGGCGCTTTACGTAAGCCTGAGCCTTCTCGGGAAGCTCTTCAAAGGTCTTGCATGCGGAGAGGTCGCCCTCGTAACCCTCGATCTCCTCGTAAATGGGGCTGCACTTTGCAAGCTCCTCAAGTGTCACGGGGAAATCCTTCAGGGTCTGTCCGTCTGTTGTCTTGTACGCCACGCACACCTTCAGCACGGGAAGTCCCGCCAGGGTGTCGAACTTGTTTATCGCAAGGGAGGTCAGACCGTTTACGCGTACTGCATGGCGCATGATAACTGCGTCGAACCAGCCGGTTCTTCTGGGTCTGCCGGTGGTCGTTCCGTACTCGCCGCCCTTTTCGCGGATATAGTTGCCGGTCTCATCAAACAGCTCGGTCGGGAACGGACCATTTCCGACGCGGGTGGTGTAGCTCTTGCCTACGCCGATGACCTCGTCGATCATCTTCGGGCCGACGCCGGTTCCTACGCACGCGCCGCCTGCGATCGGGTGGGAGGAAGTTACGAATGGGTAAGTACCGAAGTCGATGTCGAGCAGGGTAGCCTGAGCGCCCTCGAACAGGACGTTCTTGCCTGCCTGATAAGCCTCGAACGTGATAACGGAAGCGTCCGCCATGTACTTCGCAAGCTTCTCGCCGTAGCCCTTATATTCCTCATAAACAGCGTCGAGGTCGCATGCTTCGCCGCCGTAAACCTTTGTAATGATGAGGTTCTTCAGTTCGCCGGTCTCCTGGATCTTCTTCTTCAGAACTTCCGGGTGAACCAGGTCGTACATGCGTATACCGATACGCTCGTCCTTGTCGGTGTAGCACGGACCGATGCCTCTGCCGGTGGTGCCGATGTTCACGCCGGTCTGCTTTGCCTTGAACTCCTCGGACAGCTTGTCGAGCAGTCTGTGCCACGGCATGATGATGTCTGCACGGGCGTCGATGCGGAGATTATCGCAGGTTACGCCGCGCTCGTTCATGTTCTTTATTTCCTCAAGCAGCACTGCGGGGTCAACAACAACACCGCTGCCTATAAGGCAGAGGGTCTCGGGGTACAGGATACCGGAGGGAAGCAGGTGCAGCTTGTAAACCTGGTCGCCGTGAACCACAGTGTGACCTGCGTTGTTTCCACCGCTGGAACGTACTACGACATCAGCCTTTGCAGCCATGACGTCGATGATCTTGCCCTTGCCCTCGTCGCCCCACTGGGTGCCGACAATAACACTTGATGACATTTGAATGATCCTCATTTCTGAAAATAGAGTAGTCGGGAGTTTTAAACATACCCCCACATATTAATATTATATCACATACCATTTATGAATTCAAGGTCTTTTGAGAAATTTTTCTTGAATGCAAGAAAATTCCGCCCCTGGCGGAGCGGAAAATAAATCATTTTATTTGTTGGTTATTTTTGCCAGTACGCTTTCAGCAGCTAGCATTAATGTGATGATCACTCCCACTATCGAGAAGTAACTAAACCCAAATGCCAAAGGCAGCAGCGAAATGACCGCAGCGACCAGCGAAACTATAAACAGAGCCTTGCAAACCCTCTTTTGTTTAATTGAAATCAACGCAAGCAATAAAACTACGCAGGTGAGCATTGCAGTTATAAACGGGGCAAAATTTGCATGCCCAAACGGCGTCAGGCTGAAATATGAAAACGTCTCCCTCACCCTGTCTGTTGGCGAAGGTGCAAATACCAGCACCGCACCGTAAGGCAAAATCTCCAAAACGATCGTAATAATCGGCAATATCAGCAATCTGATTTTTTTCATAGCCAGTACCTCCACAAATTACATTTTACTTAAGGTTCCCCGCGCTATTATTATACCATATATTTGAATTGAAGTCAACAAAAAAGAGGGAAGCTGTCGCTTCCCTCTCGTATTCAGCTATTATCAGCCCTGTGCCTGAGCCTTTCTCTTAGCCTCAATATCAGCAAGAGCGTCCTTTCTGGACAGGTTGATTCTTCCCTGGTTGTCGATCTCCATAACCTTAACGATTATCTCGTCGCCTACGGATACAACGTCCTCTACCTTCTCAACGCGGTGGTTGTCCAGCTTGGAAATGTGTACCATGCCGTCCTTGCCGGGAGCGATCTCTACGAATGCGCCGAAGTTCATGATACGAACTACCTTGCCCTTGTAGATCGCGCCGACCTCAGGCGGGTTAACGATGGTGGAGATTACCTGAACGCAGGCGTTAGCCTTGTCAAGGTCAAGACCGCAGATGAATACGTTGCCGTCGTCGTCGATGTCGATCTTAACGTCGAAGTCAGCGCAGAGCTTCTGGATAACCTTGCCGCCCTTGCCGATAACCTCGCTGATCTTGTCAACCGGTACCTTGGTGTGGATCATCTTCGGAGCGTACTTGCCGACTGTCTTTCTCGGCTCGGGGATAGCCTTGAGCATTACTTCGTCAAGGATATAGTCGCGCGCCTTGTGGGTCTTTGCGAACGCAGTCTTGATGATCTCCGGAGTAAGACCGTCGATCTTGAGATCCATCTGGATAGCAGTGATACCGTCGTGTGTACCAGCTACCTTGAAGTCCATGTCGCCGAAGAAGTCCTCAACGCCCTGGATATCAACCATTGTATCCCATCTGTCGCCCTCGGTGATAAGACCGCAGGAGATACCTGCAACCGGCTTCTTTATCGGAACGCCGGCGTCCATCAGAGCCAGTGTAGAACCGCAAACTGAACCCTGGGAAGTAGAACCGTTGGAAGAAAGCACCTCGGAAACCAGACGAATAGCGTAGGGGAACTCCTCAACGCTCGGGATAACAGGGAGCAGCGCTCTCTCAGCAAGCGCGCCGTGACCGATCTCACGTCTGCCGGGACCTCTGCTTGCCTTGGTCTCGCCTACGGAGTAAGCCGGGAAGTTGTAGTGGTGCATGTAGCGCTTGCCCTCTTCCTCGTCAAGACCCTCAAGCTTCTGGCTGTCGGAAACGGGACCCAGTGTGCATATGGTCATGACCTGAGTCTGACCTCTGGTGAACAGACCGGAACCGTGAACTCTCGGCAGCATGCCGACTTCAGCAGCCAGCGGACGGATCTCGTCCATCTTTCTGCCGTCAACGCGCTTGTTGTCGTCGAGCAGCCAGCGGCGTACTACGAACTTCTGGAGCTTGTATATAGCCTCGTCGATCATAGCGATCTTCTCGGGGTAAACTTCATCGAACTTTGCGTGGATATCGTCAACGATGGGCTTCAGGCGCTCCTCGCGGATATTCTTGTCGTCGGTGTCAAGCGCGTATCTGATACGCTCGATAGCGAAATCAGAGATAGCGTCGAACATATCATGGTCAACTTCCTGAGACTCGAACGCGAACTTCGGCTTTCCGATCTGCGCCTGAATGTCCTTGATGAACGGAATGAGGGACTTAACGATCTCATTGTGACCTGCCATGATAGCGTCAAACATAACATCGTCGGGAACCTCGTTCGCGCCTGCCTCGATCATTACCACCTTCTTCTCGGAGGAAGCAACGGTCAGATTCAGGTCGGACTTGCTTCTCTGCTCAAGGTTCGGCATGAGTACGATCTCGCCGTCAACCAGGCCTACGGAGATACCGCCGATCGGACCGTTCCACGGAATATCAGAGATAGAAACAGCGATGGAAGCGCCGATCATGCCGAGGATCTCAGGGGAGCAGTCAGGGTCAACTGCGAGTACGGTCATTGTGATTGCAACGTCGTTGCGCATGTCCTTCGGGAACAGCGGGCGCATAGGACGGTCAACAACACGCGAGGTCAGGATAGCCTTCTCGGAAGGTCTGCCCTCTCTCTTGAGGAAGCCCCCAGGGATCTTGCCTACTGCATACAGCTTCTCCTCGTAGTCAACGGAAAGCGGGAAGAAGTCCACGCCGTCGCGGGGCTTTGCGCTTGCAGCTACGTTGACCATTACTACGGTCTCGCCGTATCTTACCCAGCAGGAACCATTAGCCAGGCCGCAGACCTTGCCAGTCTCAACGGTCAGCTCTCTGCCGGCAAACATCGTCTTGAAAACTCTGTAATTTTCGAACATTGCATTTATTCCTTTCAATAAACTTTAATTTACTGAAGGCACAGTGATAGCAATTAAAGTCAATATCCGGCTGCCCGGATACTCAATTTAATGCTAAGATCTGCGCCTTAGTAAAAAAGGCAGCACTGTTTCGTGCGCAGCGCTGCCCTTTACTCCATAGATTACTTACGGATACCCAGCTTAGCGATGATCGCACGGTAGCGTTCGATATCCTTCTTCTGGAGGTAGTTCAGAAGGTTTCTTCTGTGACCTACCATCTTCAGAAGACCACGGCGGGAGTGGTGATCCTTCTGGTGAACCTTGATGTGTTCGGTGAGCTCGTTGATTCTCTGAGTGAGAATAGCGATCTGAACCTCAGGAGAACCTGTGTCGTGCTCGTGAAGGCGGTTAGCCTCGATTACGGAAGTCTTTTCTTCTTTTCTTAACATAATAACACCTCATTGAATTTATTCCGGTATCGCAGCAGAGGGACTAGGGTGTATCTCCTGTCGGAGCATTATCCGCTCGCCGGGAATCCGGTATGACTGTGCGCAATGCCTGCGCATAACAGTAGTATTATATCACACTTTTTTCGCTTTGTAAAGAGGTTTTTACAAAATTCTCAAAAAAAGTGCGATTATTTTTCGGCTTCGCGGAGCTTGCGGAAGTTCCATGCGTCGCGGCACATCTCGTCGAGGGTCTTTTCAGCCTTCCAGCCGAGCTCCTTCTCCGCGAGCGAGGGATCTGCGTATGTAGTCGCAGCGTCGCCGGGACGGCGCGGGCCGATGGTGTATCCCAGGTCAATGTTGTTCACGCGCTGGAATGTGTTCAGGATATCCAGAACAGAATATCCGTGGCCTGTTCCGAGGTTGTAAGCGGGTACGCCTGTGATCTTGCGCGCCTTCCTTACTGCGGCAACGTGACCCTTTGCGAGGTCGACAACGTGGATATAGTCGCGTACGCAGGTACCGTCCGGAGTGGGGTAGTCGTTGCCCGCAACCGCGAGCACGTCGCGCTTGCCGGTAGCCTTATCGAGCACGATCGGCATAAGGTTGTTCGGAATTCCGTTGGGATCCTCGCCGATGAGACCGCTCTCATGCGCACCAACAGGATTGAAGTAGCGCAGCAGTATCATTGTCCAGGTATTGTCGGCGGCGTACATCTCCCGGCAGAGATTCTCGATGATGAGCTTTGTGCTGCCGTAGGGATTGATCGCGGACAGCGGGAAATCCTCCTTAACGGGAACGGTCGCGGGGATTCCGTAAACGGTCGCGGAAGAGCTGAACACGAACTTGGTGCAGCCGTACTTCTTCATCGTCTCAAGAATGTTGAACGTACCGCGCAGGTTGTTGGAATAGTACATCAGCGGCTTCTGTACGCTCTCGGGAACGCACTTGTAGCCCGCGAAATGAATCACCTGCTCGATGTCGTTTTCAGCGAATATCTGATCAACTGCGGCAATGTCGAGCATGTCATCTTCGTAGAATTTGAAGTCCTTGCCGGTGATCTTCCTGATCCCATCAAGGGCGCGTGAATTTGAATTGTAGAAGTTGTCCATCACAACGATATCTTCGCCAGCATTGAGAAGCTCAACGCAGGTGTGGGAGCCGATGAACCCTGCTCCGCCAGTTACCAGAATAGCCATAACCTGATCCTCCAATTGATGTCAGCCTTTTCTCCTGTCGGCTGAAAAATACATTTTTATTATAACGCTTTTCGAAGATTTTGTCAACTGGTTTAATCCCTGTAACTAAAAATTCCCCCGGAACTTATCCGGAGGAATTCAGGAGCCAACGTCTACGCCCTGTTCAATAAGGTACGCCCGCAGATCGGCGCGGATACGGGAGAGACGTGTCTTGACCGCGGTTTCGGTCATGTCCATTCTCTCCGCGATATCCCGGATCGACATGTTGAAATAATATCGCGACGTGAAAATATCACGGTTTTTCTGCTTGCAGGAGTGCAGATAATCGTTGAGGTGCCGCGTTATTTCCCGGCAGTCCGCGCGTTCCTCGACCGCCGCCGTGTCGGGAATCACCTCGGCAAGTTCACCGTAAAGCTCCTCGCAGGAACGCCGCTTCATGCTGTCGCAGATATTCAGCGCCGTATTTCTGACTATCCTGCACAGATAGCCGCACAGCGACTCCGGGCGCTTCGGAGGTATGGCGTTCCAGAGTTTTATGTAGCTGCTGCTCACCGCCTCCTCTGCGTCCTCGTAGCGCTTGAGGATACCCGCCGCTATCTTGGTGCACAATCTGCCATATTTGTTCTGCGTTTCCGCTATCGCCTGTTCGTTACGCTCAAAATACAGGTCAACTATCAGACTGTCCTCCATCTGGCACCTCCAGTTCTATTGAAAAATTACCGCTGTCGGCAACCGCTCGTTCCGTGAACCAGCCCTTTATGGTGTTCGTTATGGTGTACGTTACCCACCTGTCCGCGCCTGTGTCCCTGTTGTATTCCTGGTATGTAAAGATGTATGAGCCGTCGCCGGTCTGGATCACCGTATAACCGCCAAAGCTGCTGACACCGGGCATGTAGAACGCATGGCTCCAAATGCTGTCGTATTTTTCCAAAATCAGGTCATTCATAACATCGCCAAGTTCGGAATAAGTGTTGAGGTACTTCTTAAAGCCGATCACTCCGAGCCTTGAACCAGCCGCTTCATCAATGGGCGTAAACTCTCCGTCACGGCGGGTGTAGACATTAGTGTACTCGCTGCGCTTTACGACATTGCCGCTCTTTTCGGTAGCCGCATACTGATACATCACGTCCGGCTCATCGTCTGGGATATAGTACGCAGTATTTCCCTGGGCGCCCACGCAGAACAGCGCCATTCCGTGATATATGTAGTATATAAAAATGTGGTCTCCGGGTTCAAACGGATCCTCGGTATAGTCCATCGTCAGCTCTGCTCCGGTGGAATTCTCCAGCCATGTCCCCGCGAACATATCCTCAAAGGTCTGGAACTTGTTTTTATCCAAGTATTCGTACGTGTCGCTGAACGGCATTATTTCTGAAACCGCATACCCTGTTGTCAGCCATTCGCCGCCGGAATATGTCCATGTGATGTCAAACCACTCCCCTGCTCCGGAGTTGGAATCCTCCATCAGCTCGGTGACAACCACCTTGTCGCTGGACTGGCTCACAAGCCGTATGTTAGTGCCTCGCAGTTCATAGGTGCGTACCCAGTTTTTGGCTGTCGAGCCGTCCTCGGGATATACCGATGTGCTTTCGCTCATGGCGGGTTCCTCGAACAGATACTCTGTCGTAAGCCCCATCTTCTGCGCGAGCTTCTCCTGCCCGAAGTAGCCGAGGGAGCCGTCCTCCTGCGGCTTTCCGGTTCCATATCCGGAAAATAATTCAGTGCCCGCGCACTTTATCATTGAGTCCTCGTAAACCACCTGATCGTCCACTATCTGGACATCACAGTTGACAAACAGGCTGTTCCGATCGTTCTCCGGTACGAACCACAGGTCGTACTGACCTCCGCCGACTGCCACCATGTAACATCCGTCGCTGGTCTTAATGGTCCCGAGGCAGGTGTAGCCGTTCCCCCTTCCGAAAATGCTGTTGTCGCCGTAGCCGAGTTCTATCTGTATCACTGTGTCGGAATCTTCAAACGTCATTTCCCACACGCCGTAGAAATACTCATCGAACAGGATAAAATCTATACCGTCCGTCTGGATCGAAACCAGCTCACTTTGTGTATCAGGAGCGGACTTCTCCACATATGCCACAAACGGGGTAGTCGCATATGTCTCGGCGGAGGAGCTTTCAGCGGTCAGAACCGGGTTCGGAGACATCACCAGCCCGGAATTGTTCAGCAGCACGAATCCCGCCACCGCCGCAGCGGCAGCCGCCGAGCCGATTCCGATATACAGCCCGCGGTGCTTCTTTCTTTCGGAAGGGTATTTGTATTCTGTGGGCTTTCCATCGTGAGTAAACGCTTCCATATCATCAACCGTGGAATGTTCCGGTTTACTCAGCCTTTCAGCGGCGGAGTCAACAATATCGTCGTCCAGGTCGTCGATAATTTTCTTCCAGGATTCAGCTTTCATAATGTACCCTCTTTCAGCAGATGTTTCACCTTTTGTATATTAAGACAGAAACATCGTATTAAAGGTTACATTTCTGCTTAAAACATAATTGCGGACCGGAGTGCCAGCCCGCAATTCGGATACGCTGTAAGTCTTACTTGCCGAGCGCTGCCTTTGTAACGGCAACGATGTTCTCTGCGCACAGACCGAACTCCTTGAGCAGGTCAACCGCAGGACCGGAGTGACCGAATACGTCCTTCACGCCGATCTTGATGACCGGAACAGGGCATTCCTCGGTAACAACGTCAGCAACTGCGGAGCCAAGTCCGCCGATAACGCTGTGTTCCTCAACGGTGATGATCCTGCCGGTCTCCTTAGCTGCCTTGACGATGATGTCGCGGTCGATGGGCTTGATGGTGTGGATATTGATAACGCGAGCGTCAACGCCCTGCTCCTTGAGTGCCTTTGCAGCCTCGAGAGCCTCGGATACCATCAGACCGGTTGCAATGATTGTTACGTCCTTGCCGTCCTTGAGCTGGATTCCCTTGCCTACCTCGAACTTGTAGGTTGCTGCGTCGTTGAAGATCGGAGCGGCAAGTCTGCCGAATCTCATGTAGGTCGGGCCTACATAGTCAGCCATTGCCAGGACAGCCGCCTTAGCCTCAACGTCGTCTGCGGGGTTGATGACGGTCATGCCGGGAATGGATCTCATCAGCGCGATATCCTCGTTGCACTGGTGGGAAGCGCCGTCCTCACCGACGGAGATACCAGCGTGTGTAGCGCCTATCTTAACGTTAAGGTGGGGATAGCCGATGCTGTTGCGTACGATCTCGAACGCTCTGCCTGCCGCGAACATCGCGAAGGAGCTTGCGAATACGAGCTTGCCGGTGCTTGCGATACCAGCCGCTACGCCCATCATGTTTGCCTCTGCGATACCGCAGTCGAAGAATCTGTCAGGGTGAGCCTTCTTGAAGATGCCTGTCTTGGTCGCTGCCGCAAGGTCAGCGTCGAGTACTACTAAATCGGGGCGCTTCTCTGCGAGCATTACAAGCGCTTCACCGTAGCTGTCACGGGTTGCTTTCTTTTCCATATCTGTATATCCTTTCGAGCTGTAATTACTTTTCAAGCTGTGCGAGGTGGTCGCCCAGTTCCTTCATTGCAATGGCGTACTCCTCGTCATTCGGAGCCTTGCCGTGCCAGCCGACCTGGTTCTCCATGAAGGAAACGCCCTTGCCCTTAACGGACTTCTGAATGATCACTGTGGGCTGGTTGAGAACGGTTTCAGCCTCGTTGAACGCAGCCTCGATCTGGTCGAAATCGTGACCGTCGATGCAGATAACGTGCCAGCCGAATGCCTTGAACTTCTCGTCAATGGGGTACGGAGACATTACCTCGGATATCTTGCCGTCGATCTGGAGACCGTTGTTATCAACGACTGCAACCAGATTATCAAGCTTATAGTGAGCCGCGAACATTGCAGCCTCCCATACCTGCCCCTCCTCGATCTCGCCATCTCCGAGCACAGTGTATACCTTATAGGTATCGCTGGAGATCTTACCGGAAAGCGCCATACCACATGCAGTGGAAATGCCCTGTCCGAGGGAGCCGGTGCTCATATCAATGCCCGGGAGCTTGCCCATGGAGGGATGACCCTGGAGTCTGGAACCGATCTTACGGAGGGTCTTGAGCTCCTCAACTGGGAAGAATCCTCTTTCAGCGAGGACTGCGTAAAGCGCAGGAGCGGTGTGACCCTTGGAAAGTACCAGTCTGTCCCTGTCGGGCATGGTGGGGTTCTTCGGGTCAACGTTCATGCGGTGCATGTAAAGATAAGTGAGTGTGTCAGCAACGGAAAGGGATCCGCCGGGGTGTCCTGCCTTGGCAGCGTGTACGCCCTCGATCACTCCCATTCTGACCTTTGTTGCAGCGATCTCAAGCTGCTTTTTCAGTAGTGCGTCCATATAGACCTCCTGTGAATTATGGGCTTTCGCCCGGTTTAACATTATACAAGCGGTTTCCCGCAGGTTTACATTTTTTCGATATGCTCTATGAGGCTTGCCATCGCCCCGGAATTATTGTCGCACAGCACGATATCAGCAGCTTCCCTGACCGACGGCTGCGCATTCGCGACCGCCGCGCCTAAGTCCGCGGACTGTATCATCGCGAGGTCGTTCATGAAATCCCCCGCCGCGACGGTGAACCTGTCCTCCGCGCCTATCGCCTTAATAAGCTGCTTGTAGCCCGCCGCCTTGTCGATACCCTCCGGGAGACACTCGAAGAACATCGGCGCGGACCGCACCCAGTGAACTCCGCAGAACTCCGGCGAACACTCGATGTAACGCTGAAGCTCGTCCATTTTCTCCGGCGGGTAGGCGAACAGTACCTTCAGCCAGCCGTCCTGTGGGATATTCTCGAGTTTGCTCCAGTCAGCCTGGACATTCTCAAGATTAAGATGCCACTGCTCGGTGTCGTTCAGGAACGGAACGTGCACCACGTTGCCGCGCAGAACTTCTACGCCGATATCGGGATAGCGCTCTGCGACGCGCTTTATGATGTCCGCCGCGCGGCTCCCTATCTCGCACTGCCAAAGGAACTTCTCCTGCCGAAAATCGTACACCGCCGCTCCGTTGTAGACGACCGCCGGGCAGTCCAGCCGGAGCTTGTCGGCGATGTGCTTCGCCATTGAATAACCGCGCCCGGTAGCCATTGTGAAAAGTCCGCCGCCAGCCCGGAAGCGCTCTATTGCCTCAAGATCCTGGGGGAGTATCCGCTTATCGTCAGTCAGAAGCGTCCCGTCAAGATCTGTCATTAGTATGACCTTGCTGAAATCCATTCTCAGCCCTCTATGCTCTTTAAAAATTTCTGGAAATACTCCGGAAGCTCGCTGTCGAACTCCATATATTCCCCGGTGCGCGGGTGAACAAACCCGATTTTCTTCGCGTGGAGGCACTGTCCCTCAAGCCATGCGGGCTTCCCGTTTCCGTAGACCGGATCCCCGGCTACCGGGTGCCCGATGTACGCCATGTGGACGCGTATCTGATGAGTCCGCCCGGTCTCCAGGCGCACCCGCAGGTGAGTGTACCCCGGAAACCTCTCCATTACGAAGTAATGCGTCACGGCTTCCCGGGAATTTTCGGTTGTTACGCACATCTTCTTGCGTTCGGTCTTGTGCCGCCCTATCGGAGCGTTCACGATTCCATCTTCTTTTATCCCGCCGCAGACCACCGTTTCGTACTCCCTGGTGAAGCTGTGCTCCTTTATCTGCTCGGACAGACCGATGTGCGCCAGGTCGTTCTTCGCGACCATCAGCAGACCGCTTGTGTCCTTGTCGATACGATGGACTATCCCCGGGCGTATCTCGCCGTTGATGCCTGACAGACTGTCTCCGCAGTGGTACATCAGCGCGTTCACCAGCGTGCCGGAGTAATGCCCCGCCGCCGGGTGGACTACCATGCCCTTCGGCTTGTTAACTACCAGCAGGTCGTCGTCCTCATAGACGATATCCAGCGGTATGTTCTCCGGCAGAATATCCGTGCTCTGCGGCTCCGGAAGCGTGATTTCTACTGCTGACCCCGCCGCCGGAATGTCCTTTTTGCCAGCCGGCGAGCCGTTCACGAGTACGTTACCCTGCTCGATGAGCTTCACAGCCGCGCTCCTGGAAAGCTCCGTGCCATCGGCGATGAGCTTATCAAGCCGAACCCCTCCCGGAGCGGAAAGCTCAATCGTTTCCATTGCTCTTGGGCTCCTCGGTCTGCGCTGATTCCGCCTGCTGGGACTTCTGCGCTTTTTTCGCGCGGTTCTCCCTTATTTCGTCGATGACCACGGCAAGGCACAGCAGAACCCCGCCGACCACCGCGCAGATATCCGCGAAGTTGAATATCGGGAAGTTGATGATCCTTACGTCGATGAAGTCCACGACGCTGCCGTTGTTGAAAAGCCTGTCTATAAGGTTCCCGGTACCGCCGCCGATTATCAGCGCCACCGCCGTGACGTACGTCCCGCGCTGTATACGCTTGGTCACCAGACCCACGATAAGCGCGACTATCACCAGGGAGGTTATGCCGATAAGGAACGCGGTCTTGCCCTCCATCATGCTGAATGCGGAGCCGTTGTTGGTGCAGTAGAAGAGATTCAGTACCTCAACGCCGTCTATCTTTATCAGGGGAACAACGTTGTACATCTCCATATTCGATACGACCAGCCATTTTGTGAGCTGGTCTATACCAACCAGCAGAGCCGCCAGCACCAACGCGGCGTACTGCCTGTATTTACTCAAAAAAGCTCTCATAAATCCTCTCTGAACTTACCACAAAAAGGCAGGAGAAGGGAACGCTCCCCCTCCCCTGCCGGAATAGCTTATCAGCCCAGATCGAGCTTCATAACTGCTGCGCATCGTGCGCACAGGTGCGGGAACTTCTCGTCAGAGCCAACGGACTTGTCGTGGCTCCAGCAGCGTTCGCACATCTCGCTTGCCGCCTTCTCGACGGTAACGGAAACGCCATCGACAGCGCCCTTATACTCGCCGTCAGCGCCGTTCTTCACAGTAACGTTGGATACGGAGAACGCCTGTGCAAGCTCCGGATATGCGGACAGCTCCTTGTAGTTCGCTTCGTCAGCGTACAGGGTAACGTCAGCGTCGATCGGCTTGCCGATAACGCCCGCGGAACGCTTCTCCTCGAGCGCCTTCAGTACGTCGTCGCGTACTGCGTGTATCTTGTTCCACTTTGCCTCGAACTCAGCGCCGAGAACAACGCCGGTCTTTTCGGGCATCTGGTTGAACGGAACGCCGCGAAGGTCGTCTGTGGACTTGTGCGGCATGTACTTCCAGATCTCATCGGAGGTGAATGTCAGGATAGGCGCGATGAGCTTAACAAGGGAATCCAGAATGATATACATTGTGGTCTGGACTGCCTTTCTCTCCTCGGACTTCTCAGCGGAGCAGTACAGCGTATCCTTGACAACATCAAGGTAGAAGTTGGACATATCTACAACGCAGAAGCTGTGGATAGCGTGGTATGCAAGATAGAAATCAAAGCTCTCGTAGGAAGCCTTTACCTTCTCGATAACCGCGTCAAGTCTTGTCAGCGCCCACTTGTCGATGTCGCTGAGCTTGTCGAGCGCTACCATCTCGGTATCAGGGTCGAAGCCGCTGCCGTTTCCGAGGTTGCCCAGGATAAAGCGCGCGGTATTTCTGATCTTTCTGTATGCTTCGGAGAGCTGCTTGAGCATTTCCGGGGAAACTCTTACATCGTTGTGGAAGTCAAGGGAAGCGACCCAAAGACGCAGAACATCAGCGCCGTACTTGCTGATAACTTCCTCAGGAAGTACCACGTTGCCCTTGGACTTGTGCATTACCTCGCCCTTGCCGTCAACTACCCAGCCGTGGGTGCAGACTGCCTTGTAAGGAGCCTTGCCTGTGGTCGCAACAGAGGTGAGCAGGGAGCTCTGGAACCAGCCTCTGTACTGGTCGCAGCCCTCGAGGTAGAGGTCAGCCGGCCAGGAAAGCTCGGGACGCTCCTGGAGTACTGCCGCATGCGTACAGCCGGAATCGAACCATACGTCGAAGATGTCCATTTCCTTGCGGAACTTACCGCAGCCGCACTCGCACTTTACATCAGCAGGGATAAACTCGGAAGGATCCTTGGAGTACCAGGAATCGGAGCTTTCCTTGCGGAACATGTCGGATATCGCCTTGATGGTCTTGTCGTTTACGATGACCTTTCCGCAGTCCTCGCAGTAGAGGATCGGGATCGGAACGCCCCAGCGGCGCTGACGGGAAATGCACCAGTCGCTGCGCATGTTTACCATGTTCTTGATGCGTTCCTCGCCCCACTCGGGAATCCACTTAACTTCCTCAATGGCCTTGATGGTCTCGGGCTTGAACATATCCACGTTGCAGAACCACTGGTCTGTTGCGCGGTAGATTATCGGCTCGTGGCAGCGCCAGCAGTGCGGATACGGGTGAACGATCTTCTGCATCGCGAGCAGGGTGTTGTCGTCCTCAAGGCGCTTTGCGATCGCCTTGTTGGCGTCAGCGGTCTTGAGACCTGCAAAGTCGCCTGCTTCCTCGGTCAGCACGCCCTTTGCGTCAACGGGAACGATGATCTTGAACATTCCCTTGTACTTGTTGCAGACCTCAAAGTCCTCCAGACCGAAGCCGGGAGCGGTATGAACGCAGCCTGTACCACTGTCGAGGGTTACATGGTCGCCGACGATTACCGGAGACTTTCTGCCCATGAACGGGTGATTTGTCTCGATGAGCTCCAGGTCAGAACCGAGGAAGTTTCCGATGGTGGAGTACTTCTTGATTCCGACGGCTTCCATAACGGTGGAAACAAGCTCGGCCGCCATCAGCAGGTACTGACCGTATGACTTGCTCTCCTCGTCCTCGACCTTTACGAATGTGTACTCGTAGTTCGGACCGAGGCAGATAGCGAGGTTGCCCGGAAGAGTCCAGGTTGTGGTTGTCCAGATTACGACGTAGGCCTTGGAAAGGTCGATACCGAGATCGTCAAACTTGCCCTTGGAATCGCTTATCGGGAACTTTACAAATATGGAGTAGCAGGGATCGTCCTGGTATTCGATTTCAGCTTCTGCGAGGGCGGTGTTGCAGTCTGCGCACCAGTAAACCGGCTTCAGACCCTTATAGATGTAGCCCTTCTGCATCATCTTGCCAAATACCTCTACCTGCTTAGCCTCGAACTCGGGCTTGATGGTAAGGTAGGGATCGTCGAAGTCGCCCCAAACGCCCAGGCGCTTGAACTGCGCCTTCTGACCGTCCAGGCAGGACAGTGCGAACTCACGGCAGCTCTTGCGGAGGGTAACGGGGTCGATCTTGCCGCTGTCAACGCCGAGCTGCTTGATAGCCTTCAGCTCGATGGGAAGGCCGTGGCAGTCCCAACCGGGAACATAGTTGGCGTCGAAGCCGGTCATGCTCTTATACTTAACAATGATGTCCTTGAGCACCTTGTTCATCGCGGTACCCATATGGATATTGCCGTTTGCATAGGGAGGGCCGTCGTGGAGAGTATAGGAAGGCTTGCCCTTGTTCTTCTCGGAAAGGGCGTAGTAAAGGCGGTCCTGCTCCCACTTATCCAGCATTTCCGGCTCTCTCTGGGGGAGGTTGCCCCTCATCGGGAAGTCGGTCTTGGGAAGATTTAGTGTGTTGTTGAAATCCTCTGACATCTGATGTGTCTCCTTGCTTTTTGTTTTATATCTGCTCCGGCATGCCGAAGCGGTGATTTACTTGTTTGAATTTCCATTTTCAAACGGAACGTCGGCGGTGCGTCTCGTCTTCTTCATGGAATTAACGCTGAAGAACGGCGAATCGTCCTGAGCCTGCTTGTCCTCCGGCATGGAGCGGAACGGCTCCTCTGCTGCGCCTGCGGTCACTGCGGCGGGCTGCTTTTCAGCCTCGGGCTTTGCAGGAGCCGCGGCAGTCTCGTGAGTCTCAATGGGCTTTGCCGCCTTCGCAGCAGCCTGCTTTGCAGCGGCGGCCTTCGCCCTCTCGGCTTCGCGCTTCTCAGCCTCTGCGGCGGTCTGCCTTATGTACTCGTTCTCGCACATCTCAGGCAGCTTCGCGATAAGATCCATATGTGACTTATATGCGGTCAGCAGGCGGTTTCTGTACTCGTCGGCTTCCTTGCGGGTCTTTTGCAGGATATTCTGCTGTATCTCGGTCTGCTTCTTCATCATCTGGTCGATTTCGTCCGCCTTTGCGCGGGCGTCCTTTACCAGCTTGTCAGCGCGCTCGTTCGCCTCTTTCGTCATACGCTTTGCGTATTCGTCGGCGTCGCTCGTCACCTTGTCGGCCTTCTCCTGGGCTTCCTTGAGCTGCTTCTCTACCGCAGCCTTAGTCTCCTCACGTAGCTTCTCAGCGGCAGCCTTAGACTCGTTCACGATCTGGTTGCCCTGCTTCTGTGCAAGCAGAAGGGCGTCCTTCAGCGCGTCTTCGTCATCGCGGTACTCACGTATCTTGTCGGCAAGCACCTCCAGCTTCCTTTCAAGCTCGTTCTTGTCCTTCTGTAGCTGCGCGAACTCGCTTGAAAGCTCCCTCAGGAACTCATCGACATCATCAGTCTTATAGCCGTTGAAGGTCGCTTTTTCAAAGCGCCTGGACAGAATATCCTTTGCATTCATGCTGATACTTCCCTTCTCTGAATCCCCGGTCTATGCGGGGCGGACATGCGCCGTAATATGTCTCGTCTTTTCAGACGTATTTTTCGATAGTAATGCGGAGCTTCCCCTTGCGGGTCTCTCCGTTGATTCCGGTCAGGCGGTACCTGCCGCTTCCCCGGATTGATAAGATGGTGTTTTCCCTCACCTCTGCGCTCACAATGGTGCAGGGAGTGTGATCCGCGCTCACCATGCCTGATTTTATCAGGGCTGCGGACTTTTCTCTGGATGTATTCGCCGCGGCAGCAACGATGCAGTCTAGCCTCAGCGACGAAACGGTAACGTCCCTTCGCTCCATTTTCTGCTCCGGGAGCGGCTTGGTAACGCCGACCTCCGCGGTAACACCGACTCTTCCTATCCTGTCCACGCGGGAGACAAGTTCAATAGCGGTCTCATAAACGAAAACCACCGCATAGCCCTCCGCGACAAGGATATCCCCGAGCAGCTCCCGCTTTATTTCAAGCGAGAGCAGCGCTCCGAGGAATTCTCTGTGTGTAAGTTTGTCGCTCTTTCGGAAAGTGAAAGTCACCGCCCCCACCGGGAACACGTCCTCCTTGGACATTTCCTGCGCATACGTGCCTTCCAGCACTCCGCAGACAGTTCTTGCCGCGCCGTCGTAGCCGCCGAAGAAAGCAAGCTCTCCCCTGACGGCGCACCTTGCGACCGCCGCCTCACGTTCGTTCAGGAACATGGAGAACCGCGGAACGCCTGACTTTACAGCCAGTCTCTGCATATCGGCGATGTGCGCGGAAAGGTAACGTTCTTCCTCGCTGAGCGTACCGGGGTTCATCAGAACTCCTCGCCGTCGAGCATATCTCCGCTGATCTCAACGGTGCTGGGTGTAATGGAATATGTGCACTCGGCAACTCTTACGATCCTGCCGTCGATAGCAGCGCATACGCCTGCCATGAAGTCAACGATCCTCTTTCTGGAATCAACGCTGTTTACCTTCTCAAGGTTGAGAATAACGCTCTTGTTCTCTCTGAGGAAGCGTACCGGCTCCTTCATGATCTCCTCGTACTTTGTGGGCTGAACGATCTTTACGGAAGCGTTCTGGAGAGAGTTGGAAGCCTTCAGGCTGATCACCTTGTCGCTTGTTCTTGGTGCTGAAAAACGAGGTGCATCAGCCTCAGCCTGAGTAACAGCGGAGCTGGAGGTGTCGTAGCCTTCGTCCTCGTAGCCTTCCTCGTCGTACTCGGCGTCGCTCTGTCTGAACCTCGATAAGATGTCGCTTAATGCCATAATAATTTCCTCCCAATTATAAATATTTTCTGTATCCGAACAGACCTGACCCTATCCGGACAATTGTGGACCCATGCTTTACCGCCGTTTCGTAATCTCCTGACATCCCCATGGAGAGAGTATCGAAACTGCCGTTCCTGTTGACCGCCTTATCAGCACGCAGGTCTCCGAAAAGGCGCTGCATAGCCTCAAAAGTGTCCTCGCCACAGCCAGGCGGCGGTATCGTCATCAGACCTCTCAGCCTGATATGCGGAAGTTCCCCTATCTGCGCGCAGAATTCCGCAGCGCTTTCCGGGGTTATTCCTCCTTTTGTTTCCTCCCCGCCGATGTTTATTTCAGCGAGTATATCCATGTCCAGACCGTGCTGACCTGCCCTGCGGCTGATCTCCTCAGCGAGATGAACGCTGTCCACGGAATGGATCATTGAAACCTTGTCTATGATGTACTTTACCTTGTTGGTCTGCAAACCGCCGATGAAATGGACCTCAGCCGGCGAATAGCTCTCCCGCTTGTCAAGAAACTCCTGCACGCGGTTCTCGCCCAGCAGGTCTATTCCCAGACCCACGGCATAATTTATGCGCTCCGGGTCGACCGTCTTGGTCACCGCCATCAGGCGAACTTCGTCCGTCCTTCCCGCGGCTGTCTTTGCCTTTTCTATGTTTTCACAGATCCTGGCATAGCTTTCTTTGATGTCGTCAAAGCTAGTCTGCGTATTACTCAACAACTTTTCCTTCATACAGATCCTTGCCTTCTGTTACAATTTTATCGTAGAGCTTCAGATAGCCGTCGTCCGCTTCCTGGGTGCAGATTATGTAATCCTCGCCCCAGTACTCAACGTTGACCTTTCTGAACACAAGCTTGCCGCCCTGCACGATGAAAACTCCGCGCACATCGTCGTCGGTATAGCGCAGAGCGCTCTTTGATATTCTCAGACCTCCGTAGCTGTTCACGATGTACTTGAACTGCGCGGTGCGTCCGGACGCCACCGAAGCGGTCAGCGTATCGCACTCGAAAACGTACACGGCGGTTCCGTCGCCGCGGCCGGAATCGGTTATCGACACCACCTCGGCGGAGATCGGAGTCGGGTCGCTAGAAACTCTCAGCGTGACCTCGCCTCCCTCGTTGCAGCCGAAAAGCTGCGACGAATCCATCACGGCGGCTACACGCCAGCGGTAGTCCGCAATGAGCTTTCCGACCTCGCTGGAGCTTGAACCGAGATCAGGCTTGTCAAGTATCTCCTCGATCCGATCCGCTGTGATAGTGGTGGAATCTTCGATGCTCAGCTTGTCCTCGTAGCCGTCAACGCTGCTTACGAAGTAGCCCGCGCCGCCCGCCTCAATGTCCTGCACATCGCCGGACAGCATGGCTTCAAGCTGTGACGCGCGGCTCCTCAGGGAGCTTATCTTTGATTCGTAGCTTGCAATGTCTCCGCGGGATATCTCGCGCTTTGACAGTACGCCCAGCATCGCGTTTTCCTGTGCCTGAGCCGAGGAATAATCTCCGTCTATCAGGTTTTCAAGTATCATCGAATGCCGCTCGTTTATCTGGCTCGAAATAGTCTCAAGCTGATTATTGTCTGTGCCCGCAAGGCGCTGAGCGTCAGTAAGCACCGCTATCTGCTCGTTTATCTTCTCTATCTCGCTGCGGCGTTCTATATCCGCTTCACTGCGGTAACGTCTCGCGATGACCGAGCTTTTTCCGACCTTGGAGCCGTCCGAATGCTCGTAATCAACAACGCCTGTGCCGCTGTTATGGATCACCGTCTCATCGCGCAGGAACACGCCCTCGAACGGTATGTCCTCCGTCATGCTGTAAGTGAACGCGGTCTCCGTGGTCACCTTTTCTCCGCCGGCAAAAAAGGCCTGACCGACAAAGAAAATCAGCACGAAAACGGACAGCACAAAGACAATGATAGAGGTCCATGCGGAATCCATTACTCTTCTTCAGCCTTCTCGTAGGCGTCGAGGATAGAAATAGGCTTGAGGGGTGTTATCGTGGAAATAGCATGCTTATAAATAAGGTTCTGCTTTCCATCGGTGTCAAGAATGACTGTATAGTTGTCGAATCCCTTCACCACGCCCTTGAACTGGAATCCGTTAGTGATGTAGATAGTTACCGGGATCCTGTCCTTTCTTGCCTGATTCAGGAAAACGTCCTGTAAATTAATGTCCTTTGCCATAATTAACCACCTTTTCTTTCTCTGTAGTCAATAGGTGAAGCATTCCCCATGCTTCAATTGGTAAATATAGGAGCATAATATGCCACAAACGAGGTGCAAATGCGCATAGATATTCCTATATAGACTAGTATAGCATACTTTTTCAAAAAAAGCTATAACTTTTTTAACTTTTTTCAAAAAAATATAGAAAAACTTCGTTAAAATCCGCAAAAAACCGGAATAATGCCCTATGCGATACCATATAATGTATATTTCCGGTTCATTTTTCTCTTTCGATGATCTCGCGTGCCGCTGAAATCACATCCGGAAGTCCCTCCCCGGGTTGAATAATTATCCTGCTGAACCTGCTGTCCCGGCGGAACCATGTAAGCTGCCGCTTTGCATACTGCCGCGTGCGGAGCTTCAGTTCCTCAACGCACTCCTCAAGCGATTTTTCTCCGCGGAAATACGGATACAGCTCCTTGCAGCCTATAGCCTGAGCCGCAGTGGGGCGGTCGGGCTGTTCGAAACAGCGGCGCGCCTCCTGCTCCAGTCCGTTTTTCAACATTATGTCAACACGGCGGTTTATCCGCTCATGGAGCAGCTCCCGCGGCTCAAAATCCAGGGTCAGCAGAATGAACTCATACGGCGACGGCGCGTTCCTTGACTCACGCTTCGCCTGCGCGATGGTATGACCCGTCGTTTTGTAGACCTCCAGAGCGCGTATCACCCGGGACACATTGTTCTCGTGCAGCTCCGCCGCCGTCTCCGGGTCAACCTCGCGGAGCTTTTCAAGCAGCGCCGCAGCGCCGTTTTCCTCCGCGAATCTGCGAAGCTCGCCGCGGTAGGCGTAGTCGCACTCCGAATCGTCGAACTGGAGATTATCCACAAACGACGAGATGTAAAGCCCGGTGCCGCCGCATATTATCGGAGTTTTCCCACGGGCGAGGATATCGTCGGCGCATTTCCCCGCCATGCCGACCCACTCCGCGACTGAAAAGCTCTGCGACGGGTCAAGAAAATTCATCAGGTGATGAGGTATTCCCTGCTGCTCCTCCGGGGTTGCCTTTGCGCTTGCGACGTCCATATCTGTGTAGATCTGCATGCTGTCCGCAGAGATGACCTCCCCGCCGTACAGCTTCGCAAGCTCGACCGCAAGAGCCGTTTTGCCGGAGGCAGTCGGGCCGCTCACCACTATTATCTTGTTCATACTGCCTCCCTGTTTATTATGTAACTCTGCCGAAATATCTCTCTATCTGCTTGCGTGATATCTGCGTCATGACCGGTCTGCCATGCGGGCAGTAACGGATATCCGGGTTGTTGAATACCTCCTGAGCAAGCACCTGAAGCTCCAGGATATCGTTATCCTCGTTGCCGCGTATTGAAGCCTTGCAGGCGACGGTGTGCAGCATATCGTCGAAAAGCTCGCCCTCTGCATTGGTGTTGCCCTGAGAAACTATCTTCGCGATACACTCGACTATCTCAGCAGGCGGTACCTTGTCCAGCATCTGCGGAAGCCCGGTCACACGCGCTTTTCCATCGGTGAATTCCATGATGATTCCCACCTGCGCGAGCTTGTCGGCGTACTCCGACATTCCATTGAACTCCTCCGGCGTGAGGTAGACCTCCTCCGGCTGCATGAGAAGCTGCGCGGAGCTGTCGAACCCCTTTTTCAGCCGCTCGAAATTAACACGCTCGTGCGCCGCATGCTTGTCAATAAGTATCATTCCCTCGGTGGACTCGCACACGATGTAGGTCTTGAAAAGCTCGCCGACTACGCGTATCTGCTCCTTCGGCCGCTCCTGCGGAATTACCGGATCAGGCTCCTGCGGAACAGATTCCGGCTTCTTCTCAAACGACTTTTCAGAGAGGAACGCGAAGCCCGGCAGGTCGGAAAGCGGAGTTTCCCTCGGCTCCGGCTTCTTTGCCGGGACAAGCTCCGGCATGTAGGTCTGTTCCGCCGCCGGAAGCGGCTGCGTGAACTGCGCGGGCTGCGGAGTTTCCTGGCGGAGCGTGAATTTCGGAGGCTCCCGCTTCTCCTGCGGGTAGATCACTGCGTCCCGTCCGGAGGGTATCGGCATGGTTTTAGGAGGTTCCTCTATGACCTGTGCGGAAGCTGTCCGCAGCGGCTCCGATGACCTTGCGCGCTCCGGCTGCGGAATATTTTCGGCGCGGGCGGGGGCTGTGTTAAGTTTTATCTCGCGGCTCTCGTCGTAGCCCATCAGCGCGTTCTTCACCGCGAAGTACACCGCGTCGAAAACTATCTTCTCGTTGGTGAACCGCACCTCGGTCTTGGTCGGGTGGATATTAGCGTCCACCTGCGACGGGTCGGTATTAACGCAAAGCACGCAGGACGGAAACTTCCCCACCATGATCGTGTTGCGGAACGCTTCCTCAAGCGCAGCACAGCACAGCGGACTTTTCACGCTGCGCCCGTTCACGAAGAAATTCTGCATCGAACGGTTCGCCCTGGTGAACAGCGGAGAGGACACGTACCCCGTCACCGCCGTGTTCTGGTAGACGTTCTCCACCGGGATAAGCCCCGCCGCGAACTGCTTCCCGAACACCGCGTATACCGCGCTGTAATACTCGCCGTCGCCGCTGGAGAGCATGGTCTGCCTTCCGTCCCTGATGAACCTGAACGATATCCCAGGGTGGCTGAGCGCCAGCTTCTCAATGACCGAAGCGCAGTAGTTGCCCTCGGTCACGTCCTTTTTCAGGAACTTCAGGCGCGCTGGGGTATTGTAGAACAAGTCGCGGATTATTATTGTAGTGCCGTCCGCGCAGCCAGCCCGGTCGTACTCCACCGGCTCGCCTGCCTCTATGCGGTAAATGCTGCCTAACTGATCCTCACGCTGCTTTGTCAGCAGCTCCACGCGACTGACCGCGCATACGGAGGCGAGAGCCTCACCGCGGAAGCCCAGCGTATTTATGCTGTCGAGGTCGTCCTGCGTGTAGACCTTACTTGTGGCATGCCGCATGAACGCGGTCGGTATATCCTCGTGGGAGATCCCGCAGCCGTCGTCCGTCACGCGAAGGTAGGATATTCCGCCGCGCTTGATCTCCACGGTTATCGAGGTCGCCCCCGCGTCGATGGAATTTTCCGCAAGCTCCTTTATCACCGAGGAGGGGCGCTCTATGACCTCTCCGGCGGCGATAAGCTCGTATACGCTCTTGTCGAGCAGGTTGATTTTTGGCATTAGTGCTCCGTTCTAAGCCCGTTCCGGGCAATACAAAATCGCTGGATCAAATACAGATCACATACGCGCTTTCCGAATTATTACAGCGTGTCCTTTATGTCCTTGAGGAACATCAGCGCGTCCATCGGGGACATGGTGTTGATGTCTGCGGCGCGCAGCTTCGCGATGGCGTTCTGCTCGTTTATCGCGGTGAAGCTGAACTGATGATCCGCAGTCTTTTCGATGGTCTCGGAAAGCTTCGTCCTTCCGAGTTTTTCAAGCTCCACAAGCTCTTCCTTGGCGCGGTTTATCACCTTCTGCGGAAGTCCAGCCAGCTTCGCGACCTCGATTCCGTAGCTGTCGTCCGTGCCGCCCTCGCATATCTTGTGAAGGAACCTCAGCTCGTCGCCGCGCTTGACCGCCGCAACGCTGAAATTCCGTATTCCGTCGTATTCCTTCTCCATCGAGATAAGCTCGTGATAGTGCGTCGCGAACAGCGTTTTGCAGCCGATAGCCTTTCCGCTGATGTACTCCGCGACCGCCTTCGCGATGGAAATTCCGTCGAATGTCGATGTTCCCCTGCCTATCTCGTCAAGAATGACAAGGCTTTTTTTGGTGGCGTTCTTGAGTATCTCCGCGACTTCGTTCATCTCTACCATAAACGTCGACTGACCGGAGGTCAGGTCGTCGGACGCGCCCACGCGGGTGAATATCTTATCCACTACGCCTATCTTCGCGTACTCCGCCGGAACGAAGCAGCCTATCTGCGCCATCAGCACGATTATCGCGGTCTGCCGCATGAACGTGGATTTACCCGACATGTTCGGTCCGGTGATTATCATGAGCCGGTTGGAGTTCGTGTCGAGGTAGGTGTCGTTCGGAGTGAACGGGTGGTCGGTGAGCATTTTCTCGATGACCGGGTGGCGTCCGCCGCGTATCTCTATAACGCTGTCGAGGGTCATTTCCGGCTTTACGTAGCCGTTCTCGATGGATGCCTGCGCATAGCTGCACAGTACGTCCACCGCAGCGACCGCCGCAGCAGCGGCTTGAACCGCTTCAAGCCGCGTTCCGATAAAGTCGCGCACCTCGCCGAATATCGCCTGCTCCAGCGCGAGTATCTTGTCGTTAGCGCCGAGTATATCGGACTCAACCTTCTTCAGCTCCTCGGTGATGTAGCGCTCGCCGGTGGTGAGGGTCTGCTTCCTTATGTAATGCGCCGGGACCTGGTCGAGCTGCCCCTTGGAAACCTCTATGTAATAGCCGAATACGCGGTTGTAACCGACTTTCAGCGTGCGTATCCCGGTGGCGGCGCGTTCACGCTCCTCGATTTCGGTCAGGATATCCTTGCCGCCGCCGGTTATCTTGCGCAGGCGGTCTATCTCCTCGTTGAAGCCGTCCTTGATAACGCCGCCGTCCTTGAGGGTCAGGGGCGGATCGTCGACTATCGCGTTTTCTACCAGCGAGGAAACGTCGTTCAGCTCGTCTATCTCGCTGTTGAGCTTCCGGAAAAGCGCGCTGTCCACCCTGGAAATGCACTGCTTCAGTCCCGGGAGCCGCGCGCAGGTCTGACCCAGCGCGTAAATATCCTTCGGGGACGCGGATTTGTACATTATGCGGGTCATGAGCCGCTCGAGGTCGTAGATGCCGTTCAGCGCGTCGCATATGTCGTAAAGCAGCGCGGAATCCTTCGTCAGAGCCTCCACCGCGTCGTGGCGCTTGAGTATCTCTGCGGGATTTATCAGCGGCTGCTCCAGCCATGTTTTAAGTTTGCGCCTGCCCATGGAGGTCACGGTCTTATCCAGCACCCACAGCAGCGAACCTCGCTTTTCCTTGGTGCGCATGGTCTCTGTCAGCTCGAGGTTTCGGCGGGTCGTGAGGTTCAGACCCATGAACTCGCCGTCGGCATGAACGGTCAGCGATACGAAGCGCTTTACGGTCGCCTTCTGGGTCTCGCCGAAGTAGCGGAACATCGCGCACAGCGCCTGACGTACCAGCGGCATTTCGGATATTCCAAGCTCCGCGCCGTTTTCGAACTGGTCGGTGATGACCGACATATCCGAGCCGTCGAAGCTGCTTTCATCGATCATTTCGCACAGACAGCGCTTGAGCCTGTCGCGCACGAAAGCATGAACCTCTTTAAGGTCAAGGAACGCCTGGTTTATAAGTATCTCCACCGGGCTGAATCTTGACAGCTCGGAAATGATATCCTGCTCAATGTCCTTGCCGTTCTTGCTGAAAACGTGTACCTCGCCTGTGGAGATATCCGCGAACACCAGAGCTGCGGACTTCCGCTCCTCATCGGGGCAGATGCAGGCGATGTAGTTGTTGGAATCCTCGCTGAGCATGCTGGATTCAATGACCGTTCCGGCGGTGACGAGCCGGATAACGTCGCGCTCAACCAGACCCTTTGAAGCCGCCGGGTCGGTGAGCTGCTCGCAGATAGCCACCTTGAAGCCCTTGTCTATGAGCTTCTTTATGTATATCTCGCAGCTATGATAGGGAACGCCGCACATCGGCGACCCCGCACGGGAGGTCAGAGCAAGCTCAAGCTCCCGGGACACGTTCTCTGCGTCCTCGAAGAACATCTCGTAGAAATCCCCCAGCCGGAAGAACAGTATATAATCGCTGTACTTCTGCTTGATGTCAAGATACTGTTTCAGCATCGGGGACAGCTTATCCGATTCCTGCGCCATTTTCCGCACCTCCCTGTGAATTTGCCTTGTGATTTAGCCGCAGCCGCCGCAGGTCGCGCAGCTTCCGGTGCAGCCGCTTGACTGTGTGGTCGGGCAGGTCATCGGGTCAGCGCCCTGGAGGGTCAGCGTGAGGACTGTGTTCACCTGGTTCATAAGGTCGTCCATTCCCTGCTTGGTAACGGTGAAAAGCGCCATGTTCTCGTTGGTCATGACCTTCTCGTATGCTTCCTGCATGTCTGCGTTCAGCTTCTGGAGCTTCTCCTTGTCCTGCTCCTCCTCCGGCTTGTTATACTCCATAGCGGCGTTCTGACGGATAAGATTGAACTCGCCGATGAGGTTCTGAAGCTCTGTATCCTCGTCGTTCGCCTTCTTTGCCTTTGCGTACTCAATATAGCGCTCGTCCTCCTGGATAGCCTTGCCGAGCTCTCTTACTGCCTGTATTGCGTCCATAGTTGTTCTCCTTTACACTAGTTCTCCGATGAGCGCCCAGTTGAGCGCGTCGGTTATCTTCACATCGACGAAGCTGCCGATAAGCGACTTATCCCCGTCGAAGTCAACGATTATATTCTGTATGCTCTTTCCGGTGAGACAGCCGTCCCGGGTCCTGCCCGGACCCTCGCACAGCACTCTCATGGTCCTGCCGATGTAGTCATGATAGGACGAGCAGCCTATCTCGCCCTGCACCTCCAGCAGTTCGCGGAACCACCTGCCCTTCTCCTCCTGGGAAATCGGGTCGGGCATTTCCGCCGCCTTTGTTCCCTTGCGCGGGCTGTAGATGAACGTGAACAGCGAATCGTACTTCACCTCGCGGATAAGGCTGAGCGTCTCCTGGAAATCCTCGTAGGTCTCGCCGGGGAAGCCGACGATGATGTCGGAGGTCAGCGCTACGTCCGGGATATGCTCCTTCGCGTAGTTTATCAGCTCCAGGTAGTGCTCCCGGGTGTAGCTGCGGTTCATCAGCTTCAGTATACGGCTGCTGCCGCTCTGCACCGGAAGGTGGAAGTGCCTTGTTACCTTTTCGCACTCGGCGATGGTGTCGATGAGCTCGTGAGTAGCGTCCTTCGGGTGGCTGGACATGTAGCTTATCTTGAACTCCCCGGGTATCGCGTTTATGCGCCGCAGAAGCTCCGGGAAATCAACGTCGGTGCCCCTGCCGTAGCTGTTTACGTTCTGTCCCAGCAGCAGAAGCTCCTTGTAGCCGTCTGCAACGAGCTGCTCCGCCTCGCGGACTATCTCCTCCGGGTCGCGTGAGCGCTCCCTGCCGCGTACGTACGGCACTATGCAGTAGGTGCAGAAGTTGTTGCAGCCGTACATTATCGGAATGCTCGCCTTGAGTTTGCTCTCCCGGCGAAGCGGTATCCCCTCGGCGATAACGCCGTCCATCTGCGGTATTGATATCTGCCGCTTGTGGGTGGTCAGCGCCTCGTAAATTAGCTGCGGAAGCGTATGCAGGACGTGAGTTCCGAACACCATGTCCACATAGGGGAAGCTCTTTTTTATACGCTCCGTGATGTGCTCCTGCTGAACCATGCAGCCGCACACTCCGATGAGCATGTCCGGCCTGAGCTTTTTGTTGTGCTTGAGCGCGCCGAGATTTCCGAACACCCTGTCCTCGGCGTTTTCACGAACCGCGCAGGTATTGAAAAGCACGAGGTCGGCTCCGTCGGCGGAATCCGAGAATCCGTATCCCATCATCGCGAGCATGCCCTTTATCTTCTCGCCGTCGCTGACGTTCTGCTGGCAGCCGAAGCTGTGGACGTGGGCTATCGGAGGCTGCTCCCGGGCGGAGTTCAATTCCCGCACCTTTTCAGCATATTCCTTCTGTGCCGCTGTTTCCGCGGCAGTTACTTTTGTCGTCATGTTTCAGTTCCTTTATATTTTCTGCGTTAAGATAATATTTTCAGCTTGTTGAAGAAAAAGTGTTCTTTGCCCGCGTAGTGGGCATTTGAAATCCATTTTTTGACCCAGCTTTTCCGTCTTCCATGAATTTCGTGCCGCCGATAGTTACGCGGGCGTTCTTTGCCTCCGGTTCGGAAACCTTGGAAGTTCCTGCGGCGAGGAGCTTACACCGCTCTGATTTCCGGAGAACCCGGTCAGCAGACATACCGCGCTGAGAACCATTGCAAGCTGTTCCTCACTGAAAATAATTTTCTTTTTATTGTGGACTTTTTCGGTAGGTTTGTCAATATAAAAGCGGCGCGTTTTACACATGAAACGCGCCGCTGAGTTATTTTTTCAACTTTTACTGCACCGCATAGGTGGAGAACTTGTTCAGCACCCTGGTCTTTGCGATGATCTTGATAATAACTACTCCGCACACAAGACCGAACGCGCCCTGAACGAGATTACCGGGAACGCTTGCGGCAGCGCCTGCAAAGCTCTTTCCGAGCAGGAGCGCAGCGTAGAGATAGTAACCGACGACCATGATGATCTCACCGGCGAGGGCGCTCACGATGTACGCGGGAACGCTGATCTTGGGCATCTTCTTGAGCATTGTGCGGCAGATGAGCGCAGCAGCTACAGCGATGAGTCCCTTAATAACGAACGTGCCGGGAACGTAGTGAACATATCCCGTGAACAGGTCAGCCAGCGCAGAGCCGATGCCTCCGGCGGCGAAGCCGTAAACCGGGCCGAGCACCCATGCGGCGATAAGTATAAAGCAGTCGCCGAAATTAACGTAGCCGTTCAGCGGCGACGGGATCTGAATAAGCATTGTAGCTACGCAGATGAGCGCTGCAAACATTGCGGTCACGCATATCTTCAGCAGTTTGTCCTTTGATGTTGACTTTTCCTTGATATCCATAGTTGTTCTCCTTTTCAGGCTTTTCGCCTTTATCTGTTTTACATTATTATACTCCCTGGTTGGTGATAGTTCCAGTACCAGAATGCGCCGGATTGATGATACCAGTTTTCTTTCATCAGCGGGCATTCTGAAAAACTCCTGGGAGTTTCTGCCGCTTATTTCCAGACGCGTCCACACATACTGCCATGCCGCCAATCTGATATTGTAATATTGCGCGATTTCAGCCAATTAGATCACGTCAGAATCAACTTCGGAGTATAATACCTGAGATGTCGAAATATTAATGAAATATTGCAAACTTTTGTGTAAATAATATAAGAAAAAAACAGAATACCCCCTTGAAAACGTTTACAAGTTATGATATAATATCAACAGAAGCAGGGGCGGAGAATCCCTGCACACGATATCAACGCGCAATCCGCGCTGAAAAAACCGAAAGGAATTACGACCAATGGAACAGAAGATCTATTCAATCGAAATGGGCGCGGCAAAGTGCGCCGTTGACCTCGGCGACGGCAGCGAGCGCGGCGAGTACGTAGACCAGGACTACATACTTCACAAGATGGGCAGACCCCACCGTGCGATAAGCCTGATGTACTGCTACTACCCCCTGGACAAGACCTGGCCGGTACGTGCGCGCGACGCGTTCGCAGATCAGGAAGTAAGCTTCCAGTGGGACTACCCCTACGACGACTACTTCACCTATAAGGGCGGCGTCGGCGGAACCACCGACGGCGAGCCGTTCACCTGCATGAAGGATGTCCGCCGCCACGGTCAGGACGTTATCCTCACCATGACTATCGACCCCAACCTCACCGACGACTACCTTATTAAAATCGCGCAGGAACTCCGCACCTACGGAAGAATGCAGCTCCGTATCAACCACGAGGCTACCGGCAACTGGTTCAGCTTCACCAAGCGCGCTACTTACCAGCAGATCGCGGATTTCTACGTACGCTTCCACAATATCATCAAGAAGGAAGCTCCCAACGTTTCCACTATCCTCTGCATCGGCGGCGTTGAGCACCCCGAAAAGGGCGGCGAGATCGAAATGGAGAAGGAATTCGCAGACGCAGTGCGCGCCACCGATATCTGGTCCGTTGATAAGTACATGAGTCTCCACTGGGGCTGGCCCTACGATGTTGCGGACGTCGGCGGCACGAGCTTCAGCAGAAGCAAGGTTTCCGATACATACAACCTCACAAAGCTCTCCCAGAAGCGCTACAAGGAACTTTGCGGCGGCGTTCAGAAGCCGATGGTAATGAGCGAGTTCAACGCTGACGGCGACGTTACAGGTCCCTACGACCAGGCTGCGATGATAAAGGAATTCTGCGACATGCTGAAAAACGACACCGAGCAGGGCTGGTTCAACGGATTCACATTCTACCAGTTCCGCGACAGAGGCAGACTCGGCCTTGAGATTGAGGATCCGAACAACAAGAACGTCGGCATTGAGCAGCCCGCGCTCCAGACCTACAAGGAGATCATTCACGACGATTACTTCTACCCCTCAATGAAGCAGGGCGAGGAGCAGCAGCTTCCCGTTACCATCCGCTGGGGCGGCAGCGAGGACGCGACCGGTATCGCTATCCCGCTCCACTTCGATAAGAGCCCGGTGTTCTGCGAGGCTACATTCGACGAGCCGCTGAACCTCATGATGGAAATTAACGGCAAGTGGTTCTACAAAAGCCCCGAGGCCAAGACGATCGACTTCATGCCCGCATTCTTTGAGAAGCCCCTCGACGGCGCGGCTGACCTCACACTGAAGATTTTCGCCCCTCCCGCTTCCGGCGAGAACGATCCTTCCCAGGGTGCCGACTGGCAGACAAACTACTACACCACTATCACCAAGCTGCCGAACATTCGTATCAGATTCGCTCCCATCATCGAGGGCTGATCGGAATAACCCATAGATTCACAGCGATTCGGGATACCGGGTCGGAAATAAAGCAGGGACGGTACTCCGCCCCTGCTTTTGTGCGCCGCAGATTTTAAATTTTTAATCAACAGCTGAATCTGGCAGGTATTCTGACTGCATGATATTACCGCTGTTTTTCGGCGGTGTAATGCACACAATATGCATATTGACCCGGATAACTGACATATCAAAAAAACATAGTAAGCACACATAATTATCACGCTGATTTCACAATCATACTGTATAATTAGCAAAAGCTGTGGTCGACTGCACTCAACTACACACAGTCACGCTTTTTCGGAGGATCTCAATGACAGACTACAGAACCGATTTTGAAGCGCTTGAGAAGCGCCTCGCAGAACGCCCGGCGGATCCGGGAAAGCTCGTCACCGACGACCCTACGCCGAACACTCTCAGGCTGTGGGAATTCCTGAAGTCCTGCTACGGTAAGAAGTACATTTCCGGGCAGCAGTACCTCTGGGAGGACGAGAAGGAAGATCTGGTATACTACAACACGACCGGGAAGATTCCCGCGATACGCGGCTACGACTTCATGGGCATAAGCGGACTCGCCCGCGGCTACGACCAGCTCGGCAGAGCCATAGACTGGGCAAGGCGCACGGGAGGCATCCTCACCATGTGCTGGCACTGGAACGCTCCTGACGACATGAACGACATCGGCGGACTTAGCTCCTTCTACTACAAGACCACGAACTACGACCGCAAGACAGGATTCGACATCGTCCGCGCCATGCAGGAAGGAACTCCCGAGCACGACTTCATCATCTACGAGATAGACCTTGTTGGTTCCGCGCTGAAGATGTTCGAGCAGCAGGACATTCCGGTCATCTGGAGACCGCTCCACGAAGCCGCCGGAAACTGGTTCTGGTGGGGCAACCGCGCTCCCGCGGGTCAGCAGGATCCCGAGAGCGTCGCAGCCTACAAGAAGCTGTGGTACACGATATTCGACCGGCTGATGAACTATCACAAGCTCCGCAACCTCATCTGGGTGTGGAACGGTCAGGCTCCGTTCATGGCGGTCAGCCCGAACACCTTCGATATCGCCGGCGAGGATATCTACGACGAAATACCGAATCACGGTTCGCAGCTTGAAAGATTCAAGGCTGTCAGCAGCTACACTCACGGAAAGATGATAACGCTTTCCGAGTGCGGAAGCATTCCCGACCCGGACGAAATGCAGAAGGACGGCTCGAACTGGCTGTGGTGGCTCCCGTGGTGGGGAACCTTCGTGTATGACACCGACGGCGAATGGAAGCCGATTCTCGATGAAAACGACATGCCGCGTCCCAATCCGAAGTACATGGACGAGGAATTCCTGAAGCGGGTATTCAGTGACCCGCGGGTAATCACCCTTGAGGACCTCCCGTGGTACGACAAGGACAGCAAGCCGCTGCCGAACGCGCTCCATCATCGGCTTAATAAATGCTGAGACCGCCGGAAACGGCGTTTCAGGGGTTAACACCCTAATATTATAGAACCAATGGCAAAGCAACAGGAAAGGAAATTAAAATGAAGAAATTTTTAGCAACAGTAATCGCGCTTTCTGCGATCACCGCAGCTTTTACAGGCTGCTCCGGCAACACCAGCAGCTCAAGCAGCTCCAACAGCTCCAACAGCTCCAGCGATACAAGCAGCTCCGTTGCAAGCGACAACAGCTCCGCAGGAACTTCCCAGGCTGAGAGCGGCTCCGAGAGCCAGACCACAGAGCGCACTGCCGAGGATCTCGCACAGGCTGTATTCAAGGCGATCGACTGGGTAAGCTCCGAGCAGATCACCGACGCTGAGATCGCAAAGACGATGGTAAACCTTGACCTCGACCTTCTCGACGACTACTCCATCTACCTTCCGACGATGAGCGTACACCTTGATGAAATCGTGATCGTAAAGCCGAAGGCAGGCAAAGAAGCCGAAGTTCAGGCAGAGCTTGACGAGCACTTCGCGTATATCAAGGACGGCGCTGCATTCTATCCCGACCAGGAGATTGCAGCAGCGGGCGCAGTCGAGGGTAAGACCGACGACGGATTCTACTATATCATTGTAAACCAGATCGGTTCCCAGATTGAAGAGATTATCAAGGACTACAAGCCCGGCGATGAAGTTCCCAAGCTTGAAGTTCCGGAGGTCGACAACGAAGTGACTGTTCCCACCGACGAGCTCGGCAGCGTAGTTTTTCCGTCAATGACCACTGAGAGTGTTATGCCCGGCGACGGCGTTGAACTCGGCTGATAATCAGATATAAGGAAATCTCCCTCGTTTTTCGGGGGAGATTTTTTAGATAAATTGTTGTTTAGAGACGAATGTTCCGCTTACTGCAATCCCAAATCGGGAGTCAAGGGGGACGCGTCCCCCTTGC
>ERZ837910.1018-NODE-1018-length-41529-cov-4.146357_pt1 | contig 41529 bp, 38 predicted proteins | sample MGYA00519940_ERZ837910 | MGnify/ENA primary metagenome ERZ837910 (study PRJEB31850, sample SAMEA3708825) | human gut metagenome | biome: human gut; feature: human-associated habitat; material: faeces | place: China | collected 2014 ... | reverse complement strand
ACACCGAAATTACAATATTTCGCTCACGCTGATGAAGGGTGATGAGGGAGTCGAGGCTGCGAAAGAAGGCTCCGATTTGAGTTTGCTCATCTATCGACGGATATGAGATTGTGACATCTTGTATATCTGAATTGTGAACGTGAACAACCGACTTGCCTTGGGCCCTTTTTGATAATTCCTTTTGAGCCGTTCCATTTGAAAGCGAGAGCGCCATGAACAAAGACGTAATGCTTTTGTTCGGTCGCAAAATATTGAGATCCCCTCCGAGCAAAACACCTGGTCGAGCGACTGCAGATGCCCTTGCAATGTCTTCTGCAGTTTCTCCTGACGCAGGTACAATCACCTCGTCACCGTGACTATAAATTCCATCGTTACTTGCATCGACGAAAGTATCTACTTCTTCAATGACGGATTCATATTTTGTGTATAGCCGACCATATAAGATTACTGGGGTTCCGCTTTCGGTCAGGTCGTCTTTTGAATACCCTTTGCCTTTCGAATAGCTTGCCAAGTGGAGCGCCTTACGCTGTTCCCAAGTAGTTGCCCCTCACTCGTTAAACAGGTCTGCATGTGTGCCCGTTCTGGAGGCCGTAAGAATCAGCTTGTCCTTGTCAATCGCATAGATAAGCAACCAGTCGGGCCTTATGTGGCATTCACGAAAACCTGCGTAATTTCCTGTGAGCGCATGGTCATGATTTTGCTCATCAAGTTGTGCTCCGTTTGCGAGTTTTTGAAGCACTCCATGGAGCCCTCCAAGGTCATAACCACGCTTCTTGATACGCTTGTAGTCTTTCTTGAACTGCGAAGTTGGGACAATAGTTAGTTTCAGCTTCATATTGGCTACTTGTCTAAATCAGCGAACATAGCATCAATCGAATCGTAACCACGAGCCTCCACTTTTCCAGAAATGATGTCTCTGGCCTCTTGAATTGCCTTTTCGGTTTCGGCGTTATAACGAGGCTGCCGAACCTCAAAGGGAAGCCCACCCTCCATTATGGATTTATGTAAAAACACATTGATAGCTTCTGCAAGAGTCAGACCGAAATTTCCAAAAATAGATTCAGCTTCACTTTTAATCTTTGGATCAATCCTCATGCTAATTGCTGCTGTCTTGGCCATTAGATGCTCCTTATAGTTGTATTTCATTTTTGTCTAATTGTAACACAATGAAACACATATAGGCTTTTGGCCATAGGCCTTTTGGAACTCCTCAATTCGCCTCTTCTGAGTACAACTTGGGAACAGCGTAAGTTCTCGGAGATAGCAACATTGCGACGCGGATTGACGTATTCACCGAACGATATTACTGACAAAAATGGCGGCGTTCGCGTCCTTCGTTCTTCGAATATTAGCGGAGATCAATTTGAGCTTCATGACGATGATGTTTTCGTTCGCGAGGATGCTGTCAAAATAGCTCCTGCAGAAGATGGCGATATCCTAATTACGGCAGCCAATGGATCGAGCAATCTTGTAGGCAAACGTGCGAGGATTTGCAATCTACCAGGTAAAACAGTTCATGGCGGATTCATGTTGCTTGCTTCGACAGGCGACTCCTATTATCTCAACGCGGCAATGGGGGCACAATGGTATAGGCGCTTTCTTCATATGGGCGTGGCTGGAGGTAATGGTGCGTTAGGCAATCTGGATATGAAGGCGTTGCTCGATTATGAACTATTGACTCCTAGTAGAAACGAAAGAAAGAAGATTGGATCTCTTTTCAATAGACTCGACTCCCTCATCACCCTTCATCAGCGTGAGGGAATCGATCAACTAGGTCAGACTTGAGATAGATCTCATAACAAGATCTACGTCCTGGTTTTCAAGTTCCTGAATAATATGTAAGTAAGTTTTTTGCGTGGTGTTGATGCTCGCATGGCCAAGGCGCTTTGCCACGCTTGCGATGGATACGCCAGCAAACAACAGTATTGATGCATGGGTGTGGCGAAGCCCGTGTACTGAAATGATGGGAACACCGGCATTGCCACAATGTCTGGCGAGGACATCATTTGCCGTCGAGTTGTAGATTGGGCCTCGTACAAAGATGGGCTCATCGGGAGGAAGGGCACGGGTCAGCTCGGAGAACTGTATTACAAGTTGCCAGTCGAGCTGTACTTTGCGCACCGAAGAGCGGTTCTTTGTAGGTACAAATCCCGTCCCGCTCTTATAATCCCAAGTTTTGCTAACCGATACGATCTGTCGCGAGAAATCAAAGTCAGCCGGAGTAAGTGCGATTGCCTCCGAAAAGCGCAGCCCTGTTTTCGCGATAAGCAGAATAAGCCAATCCCATGAAACCTCTGGTCCCAAATTGAGATCGTTGAGAAGTCGGTGGAGCTCGAATTGGTTTAAATACTTCTGTTTCTTGGCGCGCGGAGCTCTGCCTTTAATAATCGCCTTACGAGTGGGGTCGCGGTCGATTAACCCTTCATCTACAGCATCGAGCACTGCACCTTTTAACTGGTGGTGAAAGTCCATGGTCGTCTGGCGCTCATGGCACTGGGCGTAATCATTGAGAAGCTTCTGATATGTGACACGATTGAGTTCAGCCAGTGTAAGCAGCGGAATGAGTCTCTCAAGCCACATGCAGGTGAGCCGGTACTTGCCGAGGGTGACGTCCCGCACTGCACCCTCTTTGTACATGGCAACCCATTGTCGATAGTAATCATAGAATGTGTCTTGCGGGGTTAGTTCGTTTATCATGGCCGGTCTCCTATCTTCGTTTGTGATGTGTTTTGCCGCTCGCGCTGATGAAGGTGCGGTCAGGATAGGGAACTACCCACAGCTTGCGCAAGGTTTCAAAAAGAGAAACCTGTTCTTATGACGCAGTTTCGACAAATCATGCGAGCTGTCTCGCTAACGTAAGTTTCCTCACGCTGATGAAGGGTGATGAGGGTGTCGAGGTTGCTCAAAACTCTGCCTATTGCACTCTGCTCCTCATATGAGGGAATTGCAGATTCAGTGTTTTGGACAACGCTGATGTAATGACGCGCATGTCCAAGAGCCTCTATTTTCGCCGAACACAAACGCTCATACGCAAAAGTTAAGTCAACGCCATCATGGCCATGAAGAATTTTCATCGCTGAAGATTTGACCATAAAAGGGAAGGTCACAAGCTTACAGTCAAGTGTGAAGTCATCAAATATTACACACGGACCTTCATGGGTGCGTGTTTCAGCCGTGTAGCCAAGAATGAAACCTTTGTTTGCGGTGAGTACAGGTGTTGGGTTTGAGTCATCGTATTCGTCATTATTGACAATATAAGCGTCTGGGCGCTCATAACTGAACAAATCCGAGAACTTACGCTGTTCCCAAGTTGAAGAAAGATGATGCCACTTTAGGTCCTGCGAGTTCTGAGCTCATGCAACAACCTGTTGCACAAGTTCAAAACGAAGAGTACTACAGCTATTCGTTACTTCTCCTCGGTACGGTACACGCTGTCGAGCGTTTGATTCTGCTCGTTAACCCATTCAGTCCAGCCATTCTGACTTCCGCCAAGCACGAAGACCGCAGCGGCGCTGGGACTGGGAAACTCGTAATCGTCCTCGAGCGTGACGACTTCGTTCGCATTGCCGAAAATCTGCTTGCGTTTCTCATCCACACCGGTGTTTTTCGTTATCGCGCGGGTAAGGTCAATCTGGGAACCAGCTAGAACCGTAAACCGACCCGAGTTCTTGTCGTATTTACCGATACCCTTGATGCCATTGCATCGCGTATGGAATACCGGGCTAATCTCAGGCCCAGCATAAACTCGGTCAAGGTCGAAGCCCAAGGCGGCCATCCGAAACAACACGTCATCGTGTAATCTCTCGATGTAGTCTTCGGAATATGGGCTCACGTAAGGCTTGGGAACTTCCGAATTCACCGAGCCGTATGAACCATGCTCAAGAATATATGCGATAGCCTTTGCTTCGAGCCCGTTGAGAGCATCCTGGCTGAGGTTCTGGTTGTCTGTCAGGAACATAACGGCCTTGTTCCAGAAGTCTTTCTTCGCCTTATGATCATCGAGACGTCTGATACCCTGCACGGTCTGCCCGGCATACACACTGCCAATGACACCGTGATCTTCATCGAGCAAATAGTAGATGCCACGCGAGGGGATGTCGGGAAGTCGCTTGGCTTCGGGAACCATAGATCGCGGTATGACAATGGTCATGAGCGATTCGCCCTCAACACGACAAATCCGAATGCCCTCGGGATCGCTGTTTATGAGCTGCATGATTATGGTTTTGAGCTTTATCACTTGCTATGCCTCATCTGCTAGATAGCCGTTATTGCTACATCTCTAAAATCAGCTCGTAGAGCTTGTTTTTGGGAAGGCCGAGTTCGCGGGCGAGTTGCTTGGCAAGAGCGGATTTTGGTGTGCCAGCGGCGAGCTCGGCGGCGATGCGTTCGCGCAAAGCAGGATCATCGAACGAGGCCGCCTGTTGCGCCCGGACATCTGGTGGTGCGATGACCAGGGCAATCTCGCCCTTGATGGCATCGCGGGCGGCGAGGTTTGCAGCAAGCTCATCTGCAGGCAGGCGCAGAACCTCCTCGTGCAGCTTGGTGAGCTCGCGGCACAGCGCAACCGGACGGGCGCCATAGGCCTGCGCGATGGACGCGGCTGATGCGGTGACGCGATGCGGAGACTCGTAGAAGACCAGCGCAGCATTTAGGTTTGCCAGTGACTCGAGCAGCGAGACGCGCTCGGCCTCCTTGCGTGGCAGAAAACCTCCGAAGTAGAAGGCGTTGTACTTGAACCCCGAGGTCACGAGCGCTGTCGTCACGGCCGACGGCCCCGGCAAGACATCCACGAGCACGCCCGCCTCGCGTGCTGCATCGACGAGCACACAACCCGGATCGCTGATGCCCGGCATGCCCGCATCCGAGCAAAACGTTACCGTCCCCCCATCGAGCATGCGGGAAACGAGATCCGGCGACTTAGCGGCGATGACGTTCTCGTCACAGCGCTCGAGACGATTCTCGATGCCGAAATGCGCCAGCAGCTTGCCGGTGACGCGCGTGTCCTCGGCGCAGACGACATCGGCCTGCTCGAGCGCCTCGAGCGCACGAGCGGTCATGTCGCCCAGGTTGCCCAGCGGCGTGGGCACTATGATCAGCTTTCCGGTCATCATCATTGTCTAACAAAGGAATGAGACAGTTACCCTGAGCAACTGTCTCATTCCTTATCGCAATCGATTATGGCACTTACGCCACCAAGAACTTGGCAAGATCAATGCAACGTGCGGAGTAGCCCATCTCGTTGTCGTACCAGGAAATACACTTCACGAAGTTGCCCTCGCCGCCAAGCACCTTGGTGAGCTTGGAGTCGAAGATCGAGGAGTGCAGGTCGCCGATGATATCGCAGCTGACGATGGGGTCGACGCAATACTCCAGGATGCCCTTCATGGGGCCTTCTGCTGCGGCCTTCATGGCGGCGTTAATCTCGTCGACGGTCACATCGCGCTCGAGCTCGGCCGTGAGGTCGACCATCGAGCCCGTCGGGGTGGGGACGCGCGTCGCGAAGCCGTCGAGCTTGCCTTGCAGGCTGGGAAGCACCAGGCCGACGGCCTTGGCGGCACCCGTGGAGGTGGGAATCATGGAAAGCGCGGCGGCGCGCGAACGACGGAAGTCCTTGTGATGCACGTCGAGGATCTTCTGGTCGTTGGTATATGCGTGAATGGTATTCATCAGGCCACGCTTGATGCCAAAGGAATCATTGAGGACCTTGGCAAACGGAGCAAGGCAGTTGGTGGTGCACGACGCATTGGAGACGATGTTCATCGTTGCCGGGTCATAGACATCCTGGTTGACGCCCATGACGATGGTGGCGTCCACGTCCGTACCCGGAGCGGAGATGACGACCTTCTTGGCGCCATTATCGAGGTGCACCTGACAGGCTTCGCCCGTCTTGAGACGACCCGTGGACTCGATGACGACTTCTGCACCGACGGAAGCCCAGTCGAGCTCCTTTGGCTCACGCGTCTGGAATGCCTTGATCTCGTGGCCCTCGACGACGAGCGCACCCTCCTTGGCATAGCACTCCTCGAAGACACGGCCCTGGCTGGAATCGTACTTGGTCAGATACGCCGCGCACTCGAGGTCACTCGGGTTGTTGATGGCGACGACTTCGACGTCCGGATCGAGCTCCGCGAGGCGAAAGACCAGACGACCGATGCGGCCAAAGCCATTGATGCCGATTTTGAGAGACATTCCAGATTCACCTTCCCTGAAAGGTTACATAACGACATAAGTATACCGGAGGAAGGCCGTTTCGGATGTGCGGAAAACAATGAGACAGTTGCTCTGAGCAACTGTCTCATCTAGAAGATGACGAGCTCGTCGCGGTTGATGAACTCGCGAGCTCCGTGTTCGCCCAGAAGACGGGCAAGCTCCATGGTCGAGTATCCGGCCAGGCCACGTCCGATGATACGCCCCTGCAAATCGACGACGTCGACCGGGTCCCCCGCCTTGAACGTGCCCTCGATCGCAACGATGCCCACGGGAAGCAGCGACCCACCGTGATTCAGAAGCGCGTCGACTGCACCGTCGTCACAGGAAACGCATCCCTTGACCTTGCCGCCAAGCGCGATCCAGGACTTGCGTGCCGCAAGGCCGTTCGAGTTCTCGTCGAAGAAAGTCGTGCCCACCCGGCGGCCATGCACGGCATCCGTGACGGCACCGCGTCGACGACCCTCGCAGATGACCATAGGAATACCGGCGGCCATGAGCACGCGCGCCGCCGCGATCTTGGTGATCATGCCACCCGAGCCACTGCGACTACCCACGCCGCCGGCGCCGTTCTCGATTTCCTCGCTCATCTTGCTCACGGTGTCGAGCAACTCCGCGTCTTCGTTCTTGCGCGGATCGGCCGTGTACAGGCCATCGATATCGCTCAGCAAAACCACGAGGTCGGCATGAATCGAGGTCGCGACCATGGCCGCGAGCGTATCGTTATCGCCGAAGCGAATCTCCTCGACGGCGACCGTGTCATTCTCGTTGATGATGGGAACCACGCCCAGCTCGAGCAAGCGCTCGATCGTGTCGCGCGCATGCAGGTACGACTCGCGCTGGCCGGTAGTCGCGCGCGTCATGAGGATCTGTCCCACCGTCACGCCAAAGCACGCGAAGGTATCGGTGTACTGGCGAATGAGCCCCACCTGGCCTATCGAGGCCGCCGCCTGCAACGTGGGCATGTCATCGGGACGGTCCCCGTGCATGCCGAGCACCTCGAGGCCAAGGGCGATGGAGCCGGAAGACACGATGATGGGCTGGACGTCCTCGTCGTGCATGAGATTGGCGCACTCGGCGGCGAGGTGCCCCACGAAGACGGCGTCGACCTTCCCGTCCCTGACGAGGGTGGACGAACCGATCTTGATAACAACGCGTCTCATCGTCTAGCCCTCCCGGTCGATGATGTTGTCGTACTCTTCGTCACCCCAGCCAGCGGGCTCGAACTCGAAGGCGACGTCCATGATGCGCACCTCGTCGCCGGCGACGGCGCCGGCCGCGGTCAGGGCACGCTCGACGCCCGCGCGTTCCATGCGGCGCTGCAGGAAGGCGACGGCTTCGTCGTTGTCCCACTCGGTCTGGACGACCATGCGCTCGATGCCCTTGCCACGCACGCGCCAAGCATGCGGTTCCTCTTCCTCGACCTCGATGGCACGGTCGCGCTCGAGGCGCCTGTGCTCCCATATCTGGTCGTACTCGGGCACCGGGTCCTCGGCCGCCTGTTCGCGCAGACGATGGACCTCGGTCGCCGTCGCCGCGATGAGCGAATCTACGCCCTCGTGGGTCACGGCGCTCACCGCGAAGAACGGGATGGGATTGGGAATGTCTATGCCGTCGTCGAGCAACCGCTCGGAAAGCTCCTCACTCTCCGCACGCACGTGAGCGCGCAGTCGTTCGAGATTCTCCTCAGTGCCGGGAACGTCGACCTTGTTGCCCACGACGATGACGGGACGGTCGGCGAGCTCGGGCGCGTAGAGCGCCAGCTCGCGCTTGATGATCTCGTAGTCCTCCACGGGATCGCGCCCCTCGAAGCCACCCGTCAGATCGACGACATGCAAGATGAGAGCCGTGCGCTCGACGTGGCGCAGGAACTCGTGGCCCAGCCCCTTGCCCTCGGCCGCACCCTCGATGAGACCGGGAACGTCGGCAACCGTGAAGCTCAGGTCTCCGTAGCGCACCATGCCGAGGTTGGGCGTGAGCGTGGTAAAGGGATAGTCGGCGATCTTGGGGCGCGCGGCCGACATGCAGGCGATGAGCGAGCTCTTGCCCACGGACGGCATGCCCACGAGCGCGGCGTCGGCCATGAGCTTCATCTCGAGTTCGATCCAGAACGGGTCTGTCGGCTCGCCTAGCTCCGAAAACGACGGGGCGCGCCTGGTCGGTGTCACGAAATGGGTGTTACCACGTCCCCCGCGCCCACCTTTGGCGACGATGACACGTTCGCCGTTATGCGTGAGGTCTGCGATTTCCTCGCAGGGCTGCAAGTCCTCGTCGAGTAGCCGCACGATCGTGCCCACGGGAACGCGCAGGATGAGATCCTCGCCGTTTGCGCCGTGCATGCGCTTCCCCTGGCCGTGGGTGCCCTTCTGCGCCTTGAAGTGATGCTTGTAGCGATAGTCGATGAGCGTGGAGACGGTCGCGTCCGCGACGATGACGATGTCACCACCACGCCCGCCGTCGCCGCCGTCTGGACCGCCCTTGGGAACATGCGCTTCGCGGCGAAACGACGTGCAGCCTGCGCCGCCATTACCGGACTTGACCTGTATGCGAACTTGATCAGTGAACGTCCCTGCCATGTCAGATTCCCTTGAAGTCCATGAGCGGCTCGAGGTAGTCCTCCTCGACGCCCAGGCCGTCGGGGGCAATCTGGAAGAGCAGGCTGATCCAACTCTCGAGCGTACGACCGTAGAGCACGGCATCGAGCTCGTCGGCGATGACGGCGTCGATGGCGTCCTCCACGCTTTGCTCCGTATAGGGCCAGACACCGTCCTCGCCCACCCCGAGCGCGTGCTCGATGATCTCGAGATTGGTCTCGCCATAGAAAAGGCCCTTGATGAGCGCGGCATAGCCGAGCGCGACGTCAAAGGGCACCGAATCGCCCTGTCGGATCTCGACGTAGCGCTTGAGGCGCACGTCGGGCCACACCATGCTCATGAGATGCTCGATATCCGCCTTGTCCATGGGCGCGTCGGCATATGCTTCGGCCGCGGTCATCGAACCGGTGGGATGCGCATCGGGACGCGTAATGAAGATGGGCGGCGTGGACAGGAGCCAGTCAGCATAAGCCGCGAAACCGAACCCCTCGTCAAAAAGACCCGGAATGGCGCCGCAGCGTGCGGGATCGACCTCGCGCCACACCTTCATGCGACGAAGCGGCGTAGAGTTTGGCTCCCCCTCGAAAACGGGCACGTTATCGAGCAGGTACGAGAAAACGGGGCCAAGCAGAGTGGCAATGCGCAGCTTGCGCACGGCATCCGCCTCGCTGGCAAAGTCGATGGAAACCTGCATCGAGGTGGTCGCGCGCATCATGCGTTCGGCATGCATGCCGGGCAGCTTGGAGAAGTACTCGTCCATGAAGCGATAGCGCGGCTTGGGAATGATGGGGAGGTCGGCCGCGTGGTTCTTGGGATCGTATCCCAACGGCACGAGCTTGTAGTCATAGGGCTTGAGAATCTGCTTCATGCGCAGCGCGAAGTTATCGTACTCGTGCTCGACATCAGCCAGCGAGAGCATGGGCGAGATGGAGAGCTCGAGTTGCGCCGCGGGCTCGATGGTGACGTTGGAATCGAGGCGGAACAGCGACAGGATGTCACCCTCCTCGTTGCGCACGACCTCGGAATAATAGGGGCTCAGCTGCTCGAGGATATCACGCACGCCCAGACGACCGTGCTTCTCGATGTAGGGCACGCGATCACCGTCTTCGTCGAGCACGAACTGCTCGATCTCGACGCCGATATAGCCCATGTCACCGCCCTTGCACCCCGATTCGAGGTACTCGATGATTAGTTCGCGATTGTCGAATTGGTCGTCCATGGCAGCCTCATTCGCCGGTGATAATGGTAGCTTCCCATGGTACCGCATTGTCTGCCGACAGGCATGCGAAAGAGACCGGTATGCCAGAGTCAGGAAAGCCACCCGCCGGGAAGGACCAGACAATGTGTCAAGGGGTCTGACCCCCTGACACACCCGGCACGTCTGCACGCCGTCGAATCCTCGGCCCCTTCTGGTGATAGGCAAAACCCGCAGCGCCTGTCGACAGCAAGAAGGGGCAATCTGCCTGAACCGCCCCTTCCACAGCAACTGCCAATCTCGAACCGGCTTCCTAGAACTTCGCGTACTTCCTGAGATTGCCCTCGAGCTTCTCGACGAACTTCTTACCGGCCTCGGAAAGCTCCACACCCTTCTTGACGATGTAGCCCAGGTGCAGCGTCACGTCGGTGTCGAGGCGCACCGTGGCAAGCGATGACCCATCGGAGATGCCCACGAGGATGCCGCTCGTCACCGTATAGCCGTTGAGTGCGACGATGAGCTCGGAAAGCGACGCGCGGTCCGTGCAGGCGATGCTCTTGTGACGTGCCTCGTCGGCGAGAGCCTCCTCGGCAAAATACGCCGGCGCTCCCTCCTCCTGCTCGAAATAGATATACGGAAAGTCCTCGAGCTGATCGAGCGTGAGCGATTCGGCGTTGACGAACGGATGGCTCTTGGGCAGCGCCACTCGTGGAGTCGACTCGATGAGCTCGACGAACTCAACGCCCGCCTCCGCGAAGGCCTCTTCGAGGCCGTCCTTTGAGCGCGTGGTCTCGACAAGCACGCCGATTTCGCTGTCGCCGTTGGCGACATCCTCGATGACGCGCTTGGTGGTGCGGTCACGCAGGGCATACTCGTAGGCGTCCCCACCCAACGAGAGCACGACGGCGGCAAAGGACTGGACGTCGAACAGATAATGCTGTCCCGATACTGCGAATTTCTTGGTCATGATATCTCCCTTGCCTTCCTATGCGTTCTGATTGCGCTCGTCGATGAAGCGCTTGGCCTTGTGCTCGCTTGACGTGCCAAGCTTGTCGGTATCGAACACGAGCACCTTGGCCGGGCGCACGCCCGTATGGGTCTTGAGCTCGTTTTCGACGCGTTTCGCGATCTCATCATACGGCTCATCGGAGCCGAAGACGCGCTCGACGGATACCTCGTAGCGTGTCGTATAGTTCTCGTCGTACACGCGGATGAGGTACTCGCCCGACAGCCCCTTGTCGTTGCGCACGATGTACTCGATGTCGCTCGGAAAGACGTTGACGGCACTCACGATGAACATCTCGTCCTTGCGGCCCTGGATGTAGATGCGGGTCATCGTGCGTCCGCACTCACAGGTCTCGCGATTGACGTGACCGATGTCACCACTGCGGAAGCGAATCATCGGGCGTGCCCGTTTCTTGAGCGTCGTATAGACGATCTCGCCGCGTTCGCCATCGGGAAGTACCTCGCCCGTCACCGGGTCGACGACCTCGACGAGGATCTGGTCCTCGATGATGTGCAGACCATCCTTGGCATCGCACATGGCAGCGCAGGCGCCGTAGATGTCGGACAGGCCGAAGAAGTCGTAGACGCTCGCGTCCCAGATCTCCTCGATGGCCTTGCGCGTCGACTCGATGGAGCCACCCGGCTCGCCCGAGATGATGATGTGCTTGAGCGAGGCGAAGTCCGTCTTGGGGTCGTAGCCCTTCTCGAGGGCCTTCTGGCCGAGCTGCCATGCGTAGGAGGGTGAGGACCAGAAGAAGGTGGGCTGGTATTGCTTCATGGCCCACAGCAGGCGATCGCTCGGGACGGCGCCAACCCAGATGCCGAGCGCGCCGAGCTCCTGGGCGCCGATGACGCAGGGACCGCCGACGTAGAGCGCGAAGTTCATGCCATGCAGGTAGCGATCGTTGGGACGCATGCCCGCCTGCCAGAACAGGCGGCTCTCGGCCTTCATGAAGTCCTCGAAGTCACCTTGGGTGAAGGGGCTCATCGTGGGCACGCCGGTCGAACCCGAGGAGGTGGCCATGTAGACGACCTCGTCTTCGGGAACGCCGCACAGCTCGCCAAAGAAGCTGCCGACGCCTTGCGTATCACGCTCCGTCTGCTTGTTGATGAAGGGGAACTTCCGTAGGTCAGCGAGGCTATCGATTTCCGGCGAGACGCCCGCCTCATTCCAGGCGCGTTTGTAGTAGGGACAATTCTCGTAGGCGAACTTGAGCTCGTCCTTGAGGTAGCCGAGCTGCAGTTCCTCGAGCTGCTCGCGCGGCATGGTCTCGATCTCTTTGTCGTAGTACTCCTGGTCATATGGAACGTTCTTCTTTGCCATGCCGAGCTCCTTTCGTGTGGTATCGGTCTTGCTCTCGGATAGACGTCCGCTATTTCACCACTCTTTCGAACGTTTGCATAGAACTTTGACCATGCGTAGTTTCCATACCTTGCTATTGATAAAATAGATTGCCAGGTAATATATGCAATCGAAGGATAAATATGACGCTCCAGCAACTTCGCTATCTCATCGCAATAGCCGAGACCGGGTCCATGAGCGCTGCGGCAAAGCGCATGTACGCATCGCAATCGAATCTCTCGATTGCGGTCAAGGAGCTCGAGCGCGAGTTTGGCATTGGGATCTTCACGCGCACCAACCGCGGCGTCGCGCTCACCAACGAGGGAAACGAACTCCTCGCCTATGCGCGGCAAATCGTCGAACAGGCCAACATGCTCGAGGAGCATTACGCGAGCAAGAGCCATGAGGCACGCTTCTCTGTCTCCACGCAGCACTATGCGTTTTGCGTTCGCGCGTTCATCGACACGGTGGACAGTTGCGAGGACGAGGAGTACGACTTCATCATGCGCGAAGCGGCCACCGGCGAGATCATCGATGACGTGCGCACGCACCGTTCCGACATCGGTATCCTCTACATCGATCGGCACAACGCCCGCGTGCTTCGAAGCGCCTTCGAAGACGCCCAGCTCGTGTTCCATCCGCTCTTCGAGGCGCCTGTCAACGTGTTCGTGGGAGAGCATCATCCGCTGGCCGGCCGCGATTTACTCACGCTTGACGAACTCGAGGGCTATCCGCGTTATTCGTTCGAACAGGGCGTCGCCAACTCATTCTTCTTTTCGGAGGAACCGCTCTCGGAAGTGCCACACAAGCGCAAGATACGCATTTCGGACCGCGCCACGCTCACGAGTCTGCTCACCGATTTCGATGGCTACACGCTTTCGACGGGCATCCTCACCCCCGAGATGCAAGACGGCATCGTGACCATCCCGCTTGATACCGACATTACCATGACCGTGGGCTACCTCATCCACAAGGATCGCGTGCTCGACGGCTTGCTTGCGGCGTACATCGACAACCTGCGAACTGTCATCAAGAACAACCCGCTCGTCGCCCGATATCTGGAGGAGTGAGAGCGAGCGAATGCGCGAAAGCGGATACGAGGCGAGAAGTGACCAGACAAAAGTGCCCCGGCGGCTATTGTCTGGTTGCGAGACGGCTGCCTCACTCGTCGGTAATCGACAGCAGCTCGATCTCGTACTCGAGCGTCTTGCCGGCAAAGGGATGATTGAAGTCGACTTGGATGAAATCCTCGGTCGTCTTCGTGCATATGGCCGGAATCCTGCGCCGGGACACCGGATTGACCCAGCTGCCCACGAATCCCTCGTAGATTTCGTCGCCGTTGGGAAAGTCGCGGCGCAAGAAGCGCTGCACGCCCGCCGGGTCATGCTCGCCATACGCCTTCTCGGGAGGCAACACGACGGTGCGCGTCTCACCCACTTGCATGTCGTAGAGCGCCTCGTCGATGCCACGTATGACCTCGCCGACTCCCATGCGAATGGTCGTGGGCTCTTCCCAGCAGACATCCTCGGGAGGCTGGCCCTGCACGCCGCCACGATAGCGAACGTGCGCCATCTTCCCCGAGCGCTCGGTATTCGGAAACGCCATGTTTGCCTCCTCGTGTACGACGGGGCGTCGCACGTCGCGACGCCCCGTCCTCCCCTTTAGTCCCTCAACTTCTCGTAAGGCTTGTAGACCGGCGTGAAGAGCACCTGACGCTTCTCGCCGTCCATCTTCTTGGCAAGCTCGCATACCGGTCCGTACATCATCACGTTGGCCAGGCAGTGATGCACGCAGATGGGCTCACGTCCGCGGGCCGTGCGCTCGACGCACAGGTCGCACAGATCCGTGGGGACCGGAATCTTGTTCCAGTTGTAGTGTCCCGGCTCGATTTCCCACGGCCCGTCGTCGAACACGCGGATGCCCCACTTGCCGACGGGATAATCGTGTTCTTCCTTGCATGACACCTCGCACGATTGGCACCCCGTGCAAAGCTCATAATCGATAAGCAGTCCCATTGCCTCCATGGTTACCTCAACTCCCCGAATTTGTCCTGGATGAGTTGCATGTCCGTATCGAAGTTCTCGTTCGTCCCCTCGATGTTGCAGAGCATGCACTTGAACGGCGCCCCGAAGCCCAGTTTGCCAACATGGAAGTTCGGGATGAGGTTATTGATGTTGGAACGGTAGACGCCGTAGTTATGCGGCGCGTTACCGTCCTCTTCCGGGAACCACCAGCCATGCTGCGCGTGAATCACGTCGGGCTTCACCGACGCCGTAAGCTTCGCCTTGAGGTACGCCTCGCCAAACTGGTTGTACACGCGACACCACTGCCCATCGACGATGCCCAGCTTCTGCGCCGTCTGGGGATTGATCTCCACGAGGGGGTTGGGGTTCAGCTCGCGCAGACGCGGAATCTGGCGGTGCTCCGAATGGAAGAACGCGTAGGTGCGTGCGCCGGTCGTGAGCACGAAGGGGTAGTCCTTCAGGAGCTCGGGCGTGCTGATGGGGCTGAAGTCGGGCTCCTCGTAATAGGGCAGCGGATCGTCCCCGAATTGCTGAAACCCGAGGTTGTAGAGTTCGACGCGACCCGTGGGGGTATTGAAGCCCGGAGCACCATCCGGCCGCATGAGACCCTTCTCGTACTTGTAGTACTCGTTCTTGCTCTGCAGGCACACCTGCTCGCGCAGCTCCTCGAACGTGCGGCTCTTGCCAAAGCGCAGGAACTGCAGCAGATCATAGTAGCTGTCGAATTCCTCGAAGCGCTTGGGATTCAGGCGCTTGCCCAGGATGTAGAGCAGCTCCAGATCGCCGCGGCAGTCGCCTTCGTCCACGCACTTGTTCTGCGTGCCGAAGTACAGGGGTGCGGAGCCATATGCAGCGGCGACCGTGCTGTCACGTTCGACCACCGTGGCCAGCGGCAGCACGATGTCGCAGACAGCCTGGATGGAAGGCGTCATGAAGCAGTCGAAGCCGATGACGAACTCGAGCGAACGGTTGATGGCCGCCTCCCAGCGCCTGGGCTCGGCGGACGTGCACGCAAGCAGGTTGTTGCCCGCAAAGGCGCCGATGCGCAACGGATACGGGTCATCGGTCTCCATGCAGCGCAGGGTGAGATCGGCATGCGAGTTCTGACTCATGCCGCAATAGGCCGGATACTCCTTCAGGCCGATCATCTTGCCGCGCAACTCGTCATCGTCGAGCGCCATATAGGGCATGTACTCGTCGTCTTCCTCGGTGTCCGCATCGAGGGCAACCGCGCCTCCGGTGGTTATCTGACCACCGGGACGGTCAATGTTGCCCGTAATGGCCATGAGCGCGATGATGCACTGCGCCTGCTGCATGCCGTTGGTCTTCTGGTCGGTGGCGAGCCCCCACTGGATCGTGGCGGCCTCCGCATTCGCGTACAGACGGGCGGCGCCGATGATGTCCTCCGCCTTCACGCCGCAGATCTCGGCCGCGCGCTCGGGTGGCATCGTCGCGACGCGCTCGGCAAGTTGCTCGAAGCCATAGCACCACTTGTCGACGAACTCCTTGTCGTAGAGCCCCTCGCGGATGATCACGTCGAGCATCGCCATGGCAATGGCCGTATCGGTACCGGGGCGCAGCTGCAGATGATAGGCCGCGCGCGTCGTCAGCCAGTTCACGCGCGAGTCGACCATGATGAGCCTGCTGCCGCGCTTCATGAGGTCGATGACCGCATGCCCAAAGGCGCCATCCGGATTCGAGACGGTCGGCACCTTGCCCCACAGCACCACGGCTTCGGGAACGTGGTACTCGGGGTCGTCATAGCGTCCGGGCAGACAGCCGGCGTAGTCCATCTCGGGATACACGAGTCCAGCCGACATGGTCCCGGCGGCCAGCCGCGGGAAGTAGCACGCGTAGCCCGACTGCGTGTAGCAGGCATTGGGCGTCTGCCACACCATCGCGGTGTAGGTCATGCACGACACGCCGCCCTCGCGTCCGGTGCCGCCAAAGTTGACGAAGCTTTCCTTGCCGTATTTGCCGGTAATCTCGGTGTAGCGCTCCTCGATCAGGTCCAGGGCCTCGTCCCACGTGATCTCCTCCCAGGCATCCGCGTTTCCGCGCTGGGAGCGGTCGCGTTTCATGGGATGCAGGATGCGGGAATTGTTGTACTCGTAATCCTTCAGGGCGATGCATCGCACGCACAGGCGCCCCTGGGTGACGGGATGGTTCTCGTCGCCCTCCACCTTGACCAGCCTTCCGCTCTCGTCGGTGTAGAGCTTGAGTCCGCAGCCGACCGGATGACATCCCGGTGGTGACCACACGCAGCTGCGTGTCACGGTCAGCCCCGTGTCCTCGTCGGTGAAGCGCCAGGGCTTTCCCAAGTCGTTCACGTCCGAGAGACTGTCCAGCTTCACGACCGGCGATGCTGTCTTTCTCAGTGCCATGTCCCACTCCTCTCGACCAAGCATTTGGACGTAGTTTCGCCATGCTCCGAGCATACGAAGCACGACGGGAGGGCAGAAGCTATCGCGTGGTACCGCATGCGAGGGTCCGCGCGGACGCATGGGCCAATTTCCATGAGATGCGGACTGAGCGTACGGGTTTTCACGAGTTTCCTTGTCTCTTGGTACAGCTGGTCAGAAGCAAATAGTCCACGGGATATAATTTCTCGATGACATGAATGCGATGCAATCCGTACTATGGGTACGCCGTGCGGCAATCGGGAGGCGGATATGTTTCTGAGCATGGATATCCTGGCGAGTGACTTGGCGCAATTCGATCCGAGCGTGTACATCGCCGACGCCGATGCGAGCAGGGGCATACGCTACGTGACCCCCGCGGGATCGCTTATGCTAGACGATCCGTCTGCCCTATACGCCATACCCGCAAGCCAGCTTGCGCGTTGCACGTCGCGGGCAGCGAAAGCGACGAACGTGCTATGCATCGGCAATCCCGATGATGCCTCCATGCGAGCATGTGACATGCTCAACGTGCTCTCGCTAGATGTCGACGAGGCAAAATTCGACGAGGTGCTCAAGAGCTGCGCCGAGGCGATTGCCTGGTATGCCGATGGGTTCACGCGGCTCACCGAAGCGGCCGAAAAAGGTGACCAAGCGGCAATGCGACGCGTCACCGCCTTGCTACAGTACTGCGCAGACCGCGAGGGAGCGCAAAGTGCCGATCCGAACGCGCTTGCCGAGCAACTTGACCTGCTGCTCCATCGCAACATCACGTCATGGCAGCTTCTCGAGGACACCATCGCCGACTGGGGCTGGGACCTACTTGACGAGTACCTCTGCGTGACGGTTGCGGCACCCGACAGGAGCGCTCGCCTGTTGCTCCCCACGCTGCAAGTCGAAGCATCCGACGCATCGCCAACGCGGGTTTACCTGCCACAGGAGGAGCATCTCGTCGTGGTGATGAACCTGACGCGATCCTCATCCGATTATCGCGAGGCTGCAACCGACATCGCCACGCAGCTTCACAAGTTCTCGCGCGATGCGCCCGTCGGAGCGAGCAACCCCTTCAGCGAGCTGCAGGACCTGTATTACTACGGCCAGCAAGCCAAAAGTGCCCTGCAAATCGGAAGCGCTTTGGGCGTGGACGAGCCCGTGTCGTTCTTCCATGACCGCTTTCTGGATTACGTGGCACTTCGCTGCCTCGAGGCATGTCCGCCGACGACCCTGTTCCCGCCAGGCTACAGCCGTCTGCGCAACTACGAACACACTCATCCCCGCAGCGGGTCGCTCGTGCGCTTCCTGCATGCCTACATAGAGAACGATTTCCAGATGAAGCCGACGGTCGCGGCGGAGTTCTGCTCGCGCACGACGGCTTTCGAGAAACTGCGCAAGATCAAGCAGATATCCGGCATGGATCTCGACGATCCCAACACACGTGCCGCGCTGCGCCTGGCAACGCATGCCATACGCCTGTCAAAGATCTCCCCCAGCCAACCAGGATAGACGGCAAGGTCAAGCACCAGACAAAGGCGCCCCGGCGATCATTGTCTCATTTGCGGGCGTTAAGGGCGATTGCCTCAAAACGGACCGTCTCGGTCGAGGGAACGGTCTCGACAACCGTGCTCGAGGTGAAGCCACGATCGGCTTCGACCGAATACGAGTCGATGACCTCCACGTCCTTGAACCCAGCCGCTTTCATCAGCGCGAGCAACTCGTCCTCGGGACGTGCCGCCTGAATGCTATTTCCGATGCTGCGAGCCGCTTCGACTACTGCATCATCGCGCGTGACATCCGAGACGATCGTCTCGCAGATGAGCAGACCGCCCGGCTTGAGCACACGCCAAAACTCCTCAAGCGCCTTGCTCTGGTCGTAGAGCAGGGTCATGACGTTGTTGATGTAGACGACGTCGACCGTGGACTCGCCGATGCCGGCCTGCATGAGATCCTCGGGGTAGGCGACCTTGAAGCTCATGTTGTTGGCCTTGAGGCCGTTCTTGCGCCAGGCTTTCTCCGAGTCGACGATGGCCTCCTCGATGTAGCTCGGCGACCAGTCAACACCGATGACGTGACCAGTACCGCCTACCTTCGCGCTGAACTTGAAACAGCCTTTGCCGCGTCTGCACGCCACGTCGAGCACGGTCTTGCCCTTGAGCCGTGCAGCATCGGGCAGGGTCATCTTGCTCATGGATGCAAAGCCATACTCGAACTGCTTGCCACCGTAGTACTCGGCAATCGTCTGCGCGTCCACGGCTTTCGTCTCGCCGGGCCGCATTGCCTCCTCGGCATTGATGTCGAGTGTGCGAACGCGCTCGGACAGGCTGCGCCTATGCTCGTCGACCTGGAGCTCGTCGTTGTGCGCGTAGTACTCCTCATTGCCGTAGTGGGCGATGAACTGGGTAGTCGCCTGACGTGTCGTGAGCTCGGCGATCGCGACGAGCATCTCGCGCCCATTGCCCCAGGCCTCTTCGATGAACTTGATCGCATTGGTCATCTGCGTGTCCGCCGTCTTGACGAGCGGATCGATCGCGTTGACCTCATCGCGATACGCATCGCTGATGGTCTCGAAGGCCGCCTCGCCCACCACCGTGTTCGCGAGCCTACACTGTTCCATGAGGCGCTTGAGCTTGGCTATGACGAGGCCCTCCTTGCGCTCGAAGCTGGGCTTGGCGGTACCGGAGGCGACCTTGCGCGCCAGGCTCTGCTCGCGTGCCGAAGTGACGACCCCGACGGTATCATCCACCGCCGCTCCCTCAAGCAACTTCGGCTTGGCATCGCGCAGGATATCGCGTAGCTCGATGACGACCTCTTCCTGCTCGAGGGCATGCGCACATGAATTCGCCACCGCATCGAGCATGAGTCCCAGCAAGGCGACGCGCTCGTCGAACTCGGCGCCGCGAGCACGGTTGATGATGTCGAGCCCGGCCCCGCCGGCAAGGATGTTCATGATCTGGTAGTCGGAGCGGTACTTGTCGAAGAGGTTGTAGTACACCGAGAAACTGTCGGCGATGTCATCATCGCGCAGGAACTGCCCGATGAGGTCACGGCCAATCGTCTTGCCCATTTCCTCGTAGAGCGCGATGGCCTCGGCAAGGTCCTCCCAGCCGCGCGCGGTGACAAAGCTCTTGCCACCGCCAGGCTTGGACTGCACGAGGTAGAAGCAGTCGGGCTTGGCCTCGAGAAACGTGGTGACAGCCGGATGGATGCCCTTCTGGGCGGCATAGCGCTTCCAGGCGGCATACTCGGGCTCGACCTCGATCTCGCGCAGGCGATCGAGCGTGACGATGTCGAACTCGTGCACCGACTTGTTGTATTCCGGCGGATTGCCCGCGCACACGATGATCCAATCATGCGGAATGCGATGACGGCCAAAGGTCTTGAACTGCAGGAACTGGAGCATGGAAGGGTACAGCGTCTCGGAAACGCAATTGATCTCGTCGAGAAACAGGATGCCCGCGCGCAAGCCCGTCTCGTCCATGTAGTCATAGATCGAGGAGACGATCTCGCTCATGGTGTATTCGGAGGAATCGTACTCGAAGCCCTCGAAGTCGTTGTGGACGATGCGCGGCAAGCCCAACGCGCTCTGACGCGTGTGGTGCGTCATGGAATATGACACGATGCCAATCTGGAGTTCCTGCGCGATTTGCTCCATGATGGCGGTTTTGCCGATACCCGGCGCGCCGATGAGGAAAACCGGACGCTGTCGTGCGGGGTTGATCTTGTACATTCCCGCATCGTCCTTGAGCAGATACGCCTCGACGGTGTCCTTGATCTGTTCCTTCGCGTCGGCAATGTTCATGGCCTGGATCCTTTCTGTCGGGACCGTCTCTTACGAATGGGCGCGCTCGGCGCTCTTGAATCGGTTGATGCCGTCCTCGTCGATCACGACGCGCATGGCCCACGGCGGCACGTTCGGGAGATGCGTCTCGCCATTGTCGATGAAGACGAATGCCACGTCATATGGCGGCATCTTTTCGGGGTAGTAGCCCAGGCCGTCCGTGAAGTACAAGAGGCCCTGCAGGTTCTCGAGCTCGCCTCGGTCTTGCAGATCGGACACGTAGTCGAAGACGGGCCTGAAGTCCGTACCCCCAAAGCCGCGCACGTAGAAGTTCGCGAGGTAGTCCTTGAGCTGGTCGGGGCTGGTGATCTTGGTGTCGGACTGCACGCGCGCGTCGCACTGGATGATGTGGATGTTCACCTTGCTGCCAAATTCCTCGGATTGCATGAGGATGTCGAAGGTATGCTCGATGAAGCGCTTGCAAAGGTTGCCGCTCACGGACTCGGAGGTATCGATGGCGATGACAAAGTCGCGCACGCTCTTCGTCTCCTTGTACTCAAGCGGCTCGACGAGCGGCATGTTTCCGTAAAGTTCCAGCCCATAGGTGTAGAAGATGTAGTCGAACTCGTCATCGTTAATGCGCATGTCCTCGGACACCGTTGCGAAGCGACGCAGGAAGTCGCTGTAGTCATAGGTCTTACGGTTGGCGATGACCAAGCTCGAGATTAGGTCGCGGGCCTCGTCGCCCCATTCCTTCGAGAAGGTCTCGAGATTCATCTCGATCTGACGGCTGATCTCCTCCCACTCCTTCTCCTCGTGGGCGGTCTCGTCATTGACCTGCTCGTCGGCGTCGTTCTCGTTGCTCGAACCTTCGAGCTCGTCGTTGGCGGTGTCCAGACCCGCCCCGTCGATGTTCGAGCTCGCGTCCTCGCCCTCGTCATCCTCGGAGGCCTGCTCGTCGTCACCGTCATCGGAGCCCTCCATCTTCTGCTCGGCGGAATCTGATTGGCTCGTCTCGGCTTCGCTCGTCGACTGCAGGCTCTGGTCGCTTGTATCCGCCACCTCGTCGGCGTTGTCGTCCTCCTCGCCGATTTCCTCGATATCGCCGGGCTTCTCCTCGCCTTCCTGGTCGTTGAAGGCTGGCCACGATTCGTGGTTATCACGCTCGAACAGCGCCTGCATCTCGACGATGTTGCTCTTCGAGTAATTGAAGTAGCTGGTTCCCTCGGGGTTCTTCATGATGCGGTCGAACAGGTGATAGAGCTTGGCCGGCATGAGCGTGCCCACGGTCTGCCTCACCTGCGAGAGATACTGCTCGCGATCCGCATCCTGCTCGCTCGTGAAACGCGTCGCGCACATCTCCATGGCGACGCTTTCGACGATGACGTCGCAGGCAAGCGACCATGCCTCCCGATTGCGCAGATGGTCACGGTTGTACGGATGACGAAAGATGCAGTGCAGAACCAGGTGCAGGTAATCGCGCACCGTCTCGTCGAAGGACTCCTCGAAGCGTCCCAGAACGCTATAGGGCTCGAAGTAGATGTTCTTGCCATCCGTCGAGAGCGGATAGCGGGAATGCGCGTGCACGGGGACGAGCTCCATGCGCCACAAGGCGAGATCGAGAAAGCGGAACTTGAGCATGAGCTGGACGCGACACTCCTCGATGATGTCGGTGGCGAGACGCGCGGCCCGATTGAAGCGCTCTGTCTTCTCGTCGGTAATTTGCGCCACGCCGCGCCCCCTTACAAGTCGAAGTCCACGGCGCTGTGCTGGAACAGCCGTCGTTTGATTTCGAGAAGGTATCCCGTCATCGCCGCATCCTGAAGCTTGCCGATGTGATCGATGACACCGAGAAGATTATCCTTGTTCAGAATCTCCAATTCAAGGAGTTCATCGATCGCCTCGCGGTCATCGTGACGTGCGATCGCCTCGCACGCCTCCTCGAGGTTCTTGGTGAGTACCTGCGTGAGCATGATCTTATTGGTGCTGCTCATGAGTACGGGATCGGCTAGGCGTTCTATCGCGAGCTTGGCCTGGCCGTATACGTCGAAATCGTCGTGAGCACCACTCGTCTTCTTGTCGAATTCGTGCATGTTGACGATCGCGCTGTCGTAATGCTTGAAGATGCGCGCCAGGTCGACCGAACTGCTGAGGTTGAACGCGAGCTGGATTTCGTGCGCGCTGCGCGGAGCGTCCGGAAAATAGAAATCGAAGCTCGCATGACCTTCGTGGGGCTCATCCAAGTCGACGTGGAAATGCTCCACGAAGCAATCGAGGCTCAGGCCGCGCATGCCAACGTGCCGAATGCGATCACTCAGGAACAGCTCACGCAGATGTCGCGCACCGCCAAAGGCGTAGGGGTCGATGGAGCTCACGTCATCGGGAATCCTCACGCTCTCGACGCCGTCGGCATATACGACGACATGCGAACCGCCCTCGTCATGGCGCTCGATGAGCAGCCCAGGGACGGAATAGAAACGTTCGTTTTCCTCATCAGCCCCGATACTCGTAAGCGAGGGAGCGACGTCGCCGTTATGGGCACCGTGCGTCACGAGCGCGGTATTTCCTAGATGTCTGAGGTTGCGGGGAATGAAGGCGCGCGAGAGCGAGGTGTCGAGGAACGCCTCGTCACCCACCTCCTCGAGCGTCGACGGAAAGTCGGCGATGGCGAGCTCGTGGCAATCGCGAAACGCCGCATCCCCGATGCGCCGCAGACCTTCGGGCAGCACGACCTCCCTGATATGCGCGTGCTGCATGAAGGCGTGCGGCTCGATTTCCACCGTTCCCGATCGCACGACGTATCTCGTCGCCTCGTCGTCAAGCAAACGCACGAAGCGCTTACCATCATCGCCGTTGCGGTATAGACCACCTTCGCGATCGATCTCGAGAATGCCACCCGGTGCGATGGAGAAACCCGCATCGTCCCCGCAAAAGGTCACCTTCGTATCGTCGGCGACGTTATCACCCAACGATCCGAGCGTCGCGGGCACGCGCAGGGTCTCGATACCCGTACCGGTAAAGGCATCGTCCCCGATGGAGATGAGCCCCTCGTCGAGAACGACTCGCGTGAGCCTACGACAACGGAAAAACGCACGTTCGCCAATGACGCGCAGGTCACGCGGAGACACGAAGCTCTCGAGCCCCGAATAGGAAAACGCGTAGTCCTCGATCGTGGTGACGGTATCGGGCAAATCGACCCTGTAGAGCTCCGCGCGGTTGGCAAACGCCTTTTTCTCGATGACCTGGCAGCCGTCCGGAATCACGTACCGCTCGCAGGCAAGCGCCAAAACGCGTAGGTGCGTGCCCTCATGCGCAAAGATGGCCTGCCCGTCAGTCGTGATAAAGGGGTTCTCGTCATCGATGTCGATATGCTCGAGCGTCCCTTGTGCGAAGAGCCCTGGCGCGAAATCATAGGTGCCAAAGCCGATGACGAGGGTGCGCAGCCTGCCCTCGTCGAAGATGCTCGAGGTGACGCGCGTGAGCATGCCGGGCAAGACGAGCTCCGCGAGCTCACGACAGCCGCGAACCCACGACGAATCGTAGGTATCGACGTTACGGGGCAAGACCAGGCGCTCGAGATTGCCGCAGGAGCGAAACGCGCAATTGCCGATTCTCTCGATTTGGGGTGAGCAGATGATCTCCCGTACCGAATCCAGGTACGAGCACGCATCGATGGCGAGCTCGGCAACCGGCTTATCCTCGATGACCGCGGGAACCTCGAGCGATTCAACATCCGTCTTGCACCCGATGATGCGCACGTACTCGTCGTGCACGGTCACATACTCCCAAAGCGTGCCATCATCCAGCATGAGCGCGCGCTCTTCCGAACACGCGGCCTCGTCTTCGCGGATAAGGCGCGCGTGCTCGTCCAGGTTGCGCGCGATGATCTCCTCCATGCGCTCGATTTCCTCGACGCTTCTCAGTCCGTCGCTCAGGGCCATGGTCGCCATTTCCTTGATTCTCGCGAAATTCTCGTCATCATCCGCATCGAGACCACCATGCGTAACCGGCATTTCTCTACCCCAACCCATCTCTAGCGAAAGTCGCTCATGTCCTTGAGCAGAAAGGCCTGGTAATCGAAGCCGCCAAGTTTCTCGACATTCACGATGCAACTCGTAAAGCGCGCGTCCTCGTCGGTTTCGATGACAGGTGCGCAGCCGCCGGAGCTGGCCGCGGCATCACCGGGCTGGATGGGATGTGCGTCGAGCGTCTCGTAGGTGGGCATGTCCATGCCGGCGTCGTGCAGCCAACGCGCGAAGTCCTTTCGGTTGGGGGCTGCCTGAACGGCGTTGCCGGACACGCGGGCCTGGGCCATGACCTGCTTGTCGCGCGGCGTCGTGGCAAGCACCGTCTGGCACCCGAGCTTTCCGGCGGGCTTGAGCAGCCGCCCGATGAGCTTGATGACATGCGCCGGATCGTAGAAGAGATTGAGGGCGCTGTTGACGTAGACGTAGTCGAGCGTGCCTTCTTCGATGCCAATCTGGTCGATAAGCTCGGGATAGGCAACGACAAACTCCATGTTGCTTGCGACAAGCCCGTTTCTTTGCGCCGCGCGCTCCTCGCCCTCGCGGGCGCGCTCGATGAAGGACTCCCGCCAATCGACACCGATGACGCGACCGGCCGGGCCAACATGATCGGAGAGCTTGTAGACACCCTTGCCGCGGCGACACGCCAAATCGAGCGCCATCTGATCGTTCAGGCCGCCGGGAACGAACATCTCGCAACGACTATCGAGACCGCCTGATTCGGGAAGCTGAGCGTAGTGTGCCTTGAGCTCGTCGAGCGTGAACGCCATGGAAACCTCCTAGAACAAAAAGGCCCGCAACGCGGGCCCTGGATTTTGGTGGTGCCGACGAAGAGACTCGAACTCTTGACCCCCGCATTACGAGTGCGGTGCTCTACCAGCTGAGCTACATCGGCCTGGCGCGTATCGCGCAGTTGCAAAGTCTATCAGACTCGCACGCGTTTGTGGGAACAAACCCGGCAATTGGCAACAAGGAGGTTTTGCCAGGATCAAGTGGCTGCCTCACGTCTTGCGAGCTGATATTTTTCGATTATGTGGAACCGTAGAAAGCGGCATGTAGAAAAAAGACGATTATGTGAGAGCCAGCACTCATTTGCTACACACAACCGAAAATAACGCGCGATTGAGCCCGTGCGATTACACAAAATCGCAAAAAACGTCCCTGCTGCCCTTAATCATGCTTCTCGAACTCGCGGATGAAGGCGCGAAGGGCCTCGCCGCGATGGGAGATGGCGTCCTTTTGCTCGGAAGGCACTTCGGCCGTGGTGAGTTTGCCGTCAAAGGCATCGGCGTAGAAGAGCGGGTCGTAGCCAAAGCCATTGTCGCCACGCGCCTCGTAGCCGATCTTGCCCTCGCAGCTGCCGTGGGCGACGATTTCCGAACCGTCCGTATCGACGAACACGAGCGTGCAGACGAAGCGCGCCGTGCGCTCGTCATCGGGCACGTCGGCCATGAGGTCGAGCAGCTTTGCGTTGTTCTGGGCGTCCGTGGCGTCCTCGCCCGCAAAGCGGCTCGAGTACACGCCGGGGGCACCGTCGAGCGCGTCGACAACCAGCCCACTATCATCGGCGAGAGCAGGCAATCCCGTATTGTCGCGCGCGGCCTGCGCCTTGATGCGGGCGTTTCCCTCGAAGTCGTCGGCGTCCTCGACGGGCTCCGGATACGTGCCGCACTCCTTGAGACTCACGAACTCCCAACCGGTGACCGGCGCGAGCATGCGGGAAATCTCTTCGAGCTTATGGGCGTTGTTCGTCGCGATGACGACCTTCTTCGTAGGCATGATTACTCCCCAATTGCTCGACGCTGTTCGGCGAGCAACTCCTCAATGCCCACCGTCGCAACGTCGAGCATCTTGTCGAGCTTCGCACGGTCAAACGAGCAGCGCTCACCAGTGCCCTGGACCTCGATAATCTCGCCTCGACCGTTCATGACAAGATTGAGGTCGACCTCGGCACGGGAATCCTCCTGGTAGTCCAGGTCGAGTAGGATACGTCCGTCCACTTGGCCGACGCTGATGGCCGCGACCTGATCGATGATGGGACTCGCCTTAATCTTTCCGGCGTTCTGCCACATCTCGAGCGCGTCGTGCAACGCGACCCATGCGCCCGTGATGGCTGCCGTGCGCGTGCCGCCATCGGCCTGCAGCACATCACAGTCGACGGTGAAGGTGACCTCGCCACCCAAGCCGGTCATATCGACCGCGGAACGCAAGCTGCGTCCGATGAGGCGCTCGATCTCCATGCTGCGCCCCTTGCGCGTGAGATGCTCGCGCGAGCTGCGCTTGGCGGTGGAGGCGGGAAGCATCGCATACTCGGCGGTGATCCAGCCGGCACCAGCGCCCTTGCGCCATGCCTTCACGCGCTCCTCGATGCTGACCGCGCACAGGACCTTGGTGGCACCCGTCTCGATCAGGCACGAACCGGGCACGTTATCGAGGAAGTGCCTCGTGATTTTGGTAGGACGCTTCTCCTCGGGACCGCGCCCATAGGAGCGGCCCAAACCGATGTTGACCGTCATGTCTTCTCCTGCCTAGAGGTCCTTTATGTCCACGTAGCTCAAGTCATCGATGGGATAGCCGAAGATATGCCCACCGATATTGCGAAAGTCATCCAGATCCTCGCCCGTCGTATAGAAGCTGCTGTGCTGCTCGAGCGAACCGTCAGCCAGATGGCCGCGATAGGTGAGCGTCTCGACGACCTCCTTGGCGGTTTCCTCGGACGACGAGATGATGGAGACGTTCTCACCCACGGCCTGTTGGATGAGCGGAGCCAGCACCGGATAGTGCGTGCAGCCGAGCACAAGCGTGTCGACGCCAGCCTTCTTGATGGGGTCGAGGTAATCACGCGCGATTGTCTGGAAAGCCGGGCGCAAGTACACGTCGCTTGCCTCGGCGGTGAGGCGTTCGATGGGGCTGTTGGAGCGGCGGATGCCATCCTCGACGATCTCGACGAAACGCGGCGTCGCCGTGGAAAACGCCGTGACGCCAGCATCGAGGTTGCGAATCGTGTCCGGGTAGATACCCGAATCGACCGTGGCCTGGGTGGCGATGACACCGACGCGACGATTGCGCGTCATGCGCACGGCTCCACGGGCCCCCGGTTCTACCACGCCGATGACCGGCACGTCAAACTCCATCTGCGCAAGGGCAAGCCCCGCCGCTGTCGCCGTGTTGCAGGCGATGACGATGAGCTTCACGTCATGCTTGGAAAGCCACGTGCAGATCTGACGCACGAACCCACGCACCTCGCGCAGGTCACGGGGGCCATAGGGGCAGCGAGCGGTATCGCCAAAGAAGACGAGCGACTCTTGGGGCAGGCGCTCATGGATGGCGCGCGCCACCGTGAGGCCGCCAAAACCGGAATCGAATATGCCAATCGGGGCGTTGTTCATAACCCCGCTATCTTAGCGCATCGGCAAGCTCATCGATGAGTTCGTCGAAATAGGCCAGCGCCGCCGCCGTCGGCTCGGACGTGGTCATGTCCACTCCCGCCCCCTTGAGAAGCTCGATAGGCGGCTTGCTCGAGCCGCCGGACAGGAAGCCGAGGTAATCGGTAACGGCAGGGGCACCCTCGTTCAAGATGCGATTCGAGAGAGCGATGGCGGCAGAGAAACCCGTCGCATACTGGTAGACGTAGTACTGGTAGTAGAAGTGCGGTATGCGCGCCCACTCGACGGCAATCTGATCGTCCACGACGATATTGGGCCCGTAGTAATCGGCATTGAGCGTGCGATATATCTCGCTCAGCGCCTCGGCGGTGATGCCCTCGCCCCGGGCGGCAATCTCGTTGAAGGCGAGCTCGAACTCGGCAAACATGGTCTGGCGATACAGCGTGCCCTTGAACTGCTCGAGGAAGTGATTGAGGATGTAAGCGCGTTCGCGTGGGTCGGCTCTGGTCTTGAGCAGATGCTGCGTAAGCAGGGCCTCGTTGACCGTGGAGGCCACCTCGGCAACGAAAATCACGTAATCGGAATACACGGGCGGCTGGCCCTTGCAACTCATGTACGTATGAATCGAGTGGCCCATCTCATGAATGAGCGTGAAGACGTCGTCAAGCTCGCCCTGGAAGTTCATGAGGATGACCGGATGCATGCCATAGCCGCCTGCCGAATAGGCACCGCTTCGCTTACCAGGCGTCTCGTAGACGTCAATCCAGCGTTGCGACAAGCCCTCGCGCACGACGGCCAGATAGTCCTCCCCAAGTGGGGCGAGCGCCTCGAGAATGAGATCGCATGCCTCCTCGTACGTGAAGTGTATGTCCACGTCCTCGACGATGGGGACGTACAGATCGTAGAAGTGCAACTCGTCGACGCCGAGCACCTTCTTGCGCAAGTCAACGTACTTGTGCATGGGCGCAAAATGCTCATGCACGCAGGAGATGAGATTGGTGTAGACCTCCGTGGGCACTTCGTTTTGGTCGAGGCAATACTCAAGCGAACTTTCGTACTTGCGCGCATCGGTGTAGAACTTGAGCTGTTTTGCCTGTGCCCCCAACGTCGCGGCCGCCGTGTTGCGGAATTGCTCATAAGCCGCGTACATGGAGGTATAGGCAGATTTACGCAGCTCACGGTCATCCGACATCATGAGCGGAACGTAGCTGCCATGCGTGACGGGATGCGTCCCGCCATCGGAATCGGTCGCGTCTTCGAACTTCAGGTCGGCGTCGTTGAAGAGCGAGAAGATGCGCTCGGGCTGCATGGCCATGTCCTGCGCGCGGGCAAGCAGCTGCTCCTCGGCATCGCCCAGAATATGCCCACGCTGATGGAACACGACGTCAAGCGCGCGGCGATAGAGGTCGAGGTCCGGACAGCTGACGTAGAAGCGTTCGATCTGCTCATCATCGAGTTTCAAGATCTCCGGTGCAAACCAGCTCGTGGCGCTCGAAACCTCGGTGTAGACGGAGATGACCTGCGCGGAGTAGTCCTGGTAGGTGGCGTTGCGCGTGTCCTCGTCGAGCTTACGCTGCGCGTAGTTCACGAGCTTGCCGAGCTCGACGCCAACCTCGTCGCTCGCGCGCAGGTAGGCGAGCAAGTCTTCGGCCGAGGTGGATATCTTGCCCCGGTACGCCGCCAGAATCTCCGGATACTCGCGCGCTTTATCAAGCGCACCAAGAAACGCCTCGTCATCCGCGTAGATGCTGGAGAGGGCCCAGCGATAGCGCTCGTCGATCTCGTCACGGGATTCGTATGCCATGGGTTCACCGCTTTCTTGAGTTAGGTGTTTCGAGACATTGTAGATATAAAAAGACGAACTATCCCCATGCGAAGATAGTTCGTCATCTTCTTGTATTGGTGGAGGTGCGGAGAATCGAACTCCGGTCCACGATAATCCTGCGAAAGGTGTCTCCAAGCTCAGTCGATGTTCAGTAGGAAACCGCCAGGCACATCGACAAGCGAAAACGGCTTCCTGTCGGTTCGATCTTAGCCCGGGGCATACCGTCTACGTCCCCGGGAGCAACCTCCTTTAAATGATCCCGTGCAGATGCCAGAGGTTTAGCAGCTGGTTGGGAGGGCTGAACCTAAATTAGGCAGCCAGGGCGACAGGCTGAGCCTGCGCACCCTTGAAAGAAACAACTTTGCCAGTTAATTGGCTTTACCCCTGTTTAACGTGGCGAGGAGACCACGGCCTGCTGCCCTTCGCTCAAACTATCCTGTCGAAACCAGTCACCCCCAGTTTCAAACCCTTTTCAAAGTACGCACCCGCCAAGCGGATTTCCCAGTATACGCCCCGCTTGCAGGGACCTCAAGCAACAAGAGCAAGACAAAGCCGCCCCTGCGAGTTTTATCTCATTTGCCTATTGATTGCGTGCCTTCATGGAGCGGGCGATCTCACGCTTGGCGTCACGCTCCTTGATGGAGGCGCGCTTGTCGTAGAGCTTCTTGCCCTTGCAGACGCCGACCTCGACCTTCACGCGGCCTTCCTCGGTGAAGTACATGGAAAGCGGAATGAGGGAATAGCCTTGCTGCGAGGCCTCCTGCTCGAGCTTGAGAATCTCCTTCTTGTGAAGCAGGAGCTTACGACGCCGCTCGGGATCGACGTTGAAGATGGACCCGTTGCTGTAGGGTGCTATGTGCACGCCGTTGAGCCACGCCTCGCCCTTGCGAATGGTTATGAAGCAATCGCGCAGCTGGGCCGAGTTCTCGCGCAGCGAACGCACCTCGGTGCCTGTGAGCACGATGCCAGCCTCGACGCGGTCTTCCACGAAGTAGTCGTGCAGCGCCTTGCGGTTCTTGGCGATATATGTGCGTTCCTTTTTCACGTGCCGTCCGCCCGTCGTCTTTATCCGTACGTCGTGTAAACCATTCTAGAATACTCTCCCCCGTTTACGGCTCAAAACCGCCCGACAATTGTTTCTGAATCGTTTTGTCCGGATATGAAAATGATGTTTCTTTATAGTAGTTTTGGTGTGTTATAGCTTCGTCGCGATTTCGTGTGAGGGGCACGCGCGACGAGTTTGATTGGAAGATGGAGGTATCTATGCAAGATTCGTTTATCGAGTCGCTCGAGTCGCGTGGTCTGACACGTCGCGCCTTCCTCGGCTTCTGTGGCACGATTGCAGCTGCAATCGGCATTGAAGGCGTAACGGCTGCTGACGTCGCCGAGGCCATCGAGAGCAACTCCCTCATCGGCACGGACGGAGGTTTGGGCGAAGGCGGTCTCGCACCGGTCATCTGGATGGAGCTTGGCTCCTGCACTGGCTGCACCGAGTCGTTCGCACAGGCCGACAACCCCGATCCGGCAACGTTGATCCTCGAGTATCTCGCGCTCAACTACGCCGAGACCCTTTCCGCTGCCGCCGGCTACTCCCTCGAGGAAGCCCGTGAGGAGACCATCGAGGCTGCCAAGGGCAAGTACGTCGTCGTCATCGAGGGTGCAGTCATGACCCGCTACGACGGCGAAATCCTGCGCATCGCCGGTGCCCCCACCTGCGCTCCGCACGAAAGCCACCTGATTCACACGTGCAAGAACGCCGCCGTGGTCATCGCCGCAGGTTCCTGCGCTGTCGACGGTGGTTTCTGCGCCGCATATCCCAATCCGGGCGGTGCCGAGGGCATTCAGAAGTACCTCGCGGACAACGGTGTGTCGACTCCGGTCGTCAACCTTCCCTCTTGTCCCGTCAATCCGGCCAACCTGGTCGCGGTCATCGTTCAGTACCTGCTTCTGGGTGGCGAGTCCGTCGTCGCCGGCCTCAACGAGTTCAACATGCCCAGCGCCATGTACGGCGAGACCATCCATGACAACTGCGAGCGTCGCGGCCACTTCGAGAACGGCGAGTTCGTCTACGAGTTTGGCAGCGAGGAAGAGGCCAAGGGCTACTGCCTGTACGCCCTGGGCTGCAAGGGTCCGCAGACCAAGGCCAACTGCCCGCAGGTTCGCTGGAACCGCCGCGTGAGCTGGTGCGTCGCCTCCGGCGCCCCCTGCATCGGCTGCTGCAACGGCGATCCACGCACGACGGTCCGCAACTGGATCGACGTCGATTCCCCGTTCCTGGGCCGTCTCAAGACTCTCAGGCTCGGCAGCATCGCATTCCAGCCGACCCCGATCGCGCTTGGCGTCACCGGTCTTCTGACCGCCGCCCTCGTCGTCCATGGCATCGGCATGAAGGCCACGGGCCGTACCAAGGGTGGCGCTCCGTTCGAGAAGGAACGCGAGTGGGACATCAAGCACGGCAAGAAGGAGCCCTCCACCGTACCTGTTGTCGAAGAGCAGGTCATCGTTGATGTCGAGGAGGGTGAATAAACATGGCAAAGCATTCTATTATTGATCCGGTCGACCGCATCGAGGGTCATCTGCGCGTCGAGATGGAAGTCGAGAACGGCGTCGTGACCGACGCGTGGGTTTCCGGCGGCCTGTTCCGTGGCCTCGAGCTCATCGTCGAGGGTCGTGACCCCTACGACGCGGCCATGCTCGCCCAGCGCGTCTGCGGCGTCTGCCCCGTCTCGCACTGCCATACCTCCGTCTACGCGGCCGAGGAAGCCTACGGCATCCAGATTCCCGAAGGCGGTCGCCTGGTACGCAACCTCATCGAGGGTGCGCAGTTCATGCATAGCCACATCCTGTGGTTCTATCAGCTGAGCGCACTCGACTACGTCAACCCGCTGCATGCGCTCGAGGCAGACATCAACAAGACCTACGAGCTGTGCCAGACGCTGGGCCTCGCCCAGACCGACTTCGCGGCTCTCAAGGACCGTCTCGCCAAGTTCGCGGCCAACGGCCAGTATTCCTGGCTGTCCGGCGGCTGGTTCATGGAAGGTCTCGCCCCCGAAGCCTACAAGCTTCCGGCCGAGGTCGATCTCATCGCCACGGCCCACTACATCGAGGCTCTCGACATGCAGGCCACGGCCGACGAGATCTCCGCGATCATCGGCGGCAAGATGCCGCACGTCCAGACCTCGATTCCCGGCGGCACCGCCTGGTACCCGAGCGTCGAGAAGCTCGACGACGTGCTGTTCCGCGCCAAGAAGCTCAAGGACTGGGTCGACAACGTCATGATTCCCGACGCCATCGCCATCGCGAGCGTCTACCTCAACGATGTCGTGACCATCGGCAACAACAAGCACGGCAACTTCATGGCCTACGGCGTCTTCGACCGCCCGTCTCGCGAGCTCGACGACCGCTTCTTCCCCGCGGGCATCGTCCGCATGGGCAGCGGCGCACCTGTTCTCGAGCAATTCGACGGCTCGAACATCACCGAGGACACGGTGCACGCCTACTACGCAGGCGACCAGAAGCCGCTGCATCCCACGGTCGGCGTGACGGTTCCCCCCGAGACGTTCCCGGGCTACTACAAGAACGAGGCCGAGGAAATCGTCAACGACAAGTACACCTGGTCCAAGGCCCCGCGCTATGCCGGTGAGCCCATGGAGGTCGGTCCGCTTGCCCGCGTCCTCGTCTCCTACATGAGCGGCAACCCCGAGATCGTCGCGGGCGTCAACGCCGTTCTCACGGGCCTCAACCTTCCGGTTGCCCCGGCAAGCATCGTGAGCCTCAACTCTGCGCTCGGCCGTCTGGCCGCCCGTCCCATCGAGGCCTCTGCCGTCGCCGGCTACATGATCGACTGGTGTGGCGAGCTCGTCGAGCTCCTCGGCCTCATCGAGGCCGGAGCCGTCGAGGGCAATCCCTGGTTCGCGGAGCGCGTCCGCGACACGGGCCTGGGCGAGGGCTTCTGGGAGGCTCCGCGCGGTGCTCTCTATCACACCGAGACCATCGCCGGCAATTCGATTACGCACTACCAGGAGGTCGTCCCCACCACGTGGAACATCTCCCCGCGTGACGAGTACGGCATTCCCGGCACCATCGAGCAGGGTCTCATCGGCACCCCCATCACCAACATCGAGGCTCCGATCAACGCCCTGCGCATCGTCCATGGATATGACCCATGCGTCGCCTGCGCGGTTCACATCGTCGAGCCCAAGACGGGCCGCGAGTTCAAGATGCACACGAGTCCTTGGGGAGGTCGATAATCATGGCACATCTCGTACACTATCCTGAGGCGCATCCGTTCATCTTCCGCTTTACCCACTGGGTCAACCTCATCTGCATGCTTCTCCTCATCCTCTCGGGTATCGAGATTCACTACCCGGTCGTGCCGGGACTGATGGGCATGGCTCGTGGCGTTCACATGTTCTGCGCGTTCGTGATCTTGATCAACCTCGTGTTCCGCATTGTCGCCGCCGGCTTCGTGAAGTCCGCCCCGGCATACGGCACCCGCGAGACCAAGCTGGACATGTACACATTCTTCCCGCAGAAGGACAATCGCCATCAGCTCATTCCGTGGATCAAGTACTACCTCTTCTTCAAGAAGGAGCATCCGCTGGGCGGCAAGTACGGCGTGCCGCAGAAGCTGTCCTACCTGCTCATCGCGGTGGCCATCTTCTTCATGGGCTACACGGGCTTCTGCCTGTGGGCGCCGACGATGAACATCGCGTTCTTTGCCGGCTTCACCACGCTCGTCGGCGGTCTGATGAAGGTGCGCGTCATTCACTACTTCATGATGTTCTTCTTCATCTGCTTCACGCTCATCCACATCTACCTCGCCAACATCGAGGGCATCGATCCGACCAAGGTCATGCTGCTTGGTTCCAAGCCGCATGGTGGTCTGACCTACAGCACGGAGACCATGAACATCTCCGGCTACGATCCCATGGACGAGGAGATCATCGTCATGGAGGACAAGGTGATCCTCGAAAAGGAGTAGGCGCTCCTTTCCATATGACGACCGGAAGGCCCGTGGAAAACCGCGGGCCTTCTTCTTTGCGCTAGAATGGCTCGGACGAGGGAAAGGTTCACCTATGCCCATTGAGACAAACGACAACATCACGCTCATTGGCATGCCCGGTGCGGGGAAGAGCACCCTTGGCGTCGTGCTCGCCAAGAAGCTCGGCTATCGATTCGTCGACACAGACTTGCTCATCCAGGAAAGCGAGGGGGCACTTCTCTCGGAAATTCTCGAGGAACATGGTGTCAAGGGTTTCGTGGAGCGCGAGAATGCCATCCTCGCCAACCTCTCCTGCGCCCACCACGTCATCGCGACTGGCGGCTCCGCCATCTACGGATCCGAGGCCGTCGAGAACCTAAGGGCGCTTGGCACGATTGTCTTCCTCGACTTGAGCCTTGACGAGATAACGCGTCGTCTTCAACCGGATTTGCTCGACCGTGGCGTCGTCATCCATCAGGGTAGCACGCTCGAAGACCTCTACGAGGAGCGCCAGCCGTTGTACGAGCGGGCAGCCGACGTCATCGTCAAGCTCGATGGGCTGAGCACGCTCGAATCCGTCGAGAAGCTTGCGGCAGAGCTTGCGTTGTATCTGCAAGCATAACGAAGGAGACATTGTGGAAGATATCAAGCAGATGGTTGTCTGCGTGGGAAACATGCTCATGCTCGATGAGGGCTTTGGCTCGCATATGGCCAAGGTGCTGACGGATTATGACATGGCACGCGAGGCCTTTGACGAGGAGCACGCGCGCATGTTGATCGAGACGTTCCGCGAGTACGACGCTCGCGTTGAGGGCGACGAGCGTATTCCCGTCCTGGATGCGGGGACCATGGGGCTTAGCCTGCTCCCCTTCATCCGCGACTTCGACAGGCTCGTCGTCGTCGACGCTGTGGATTGTGGACCAGACGCTATTCCAGGCACTTGTTACACCTTCACGCCCGAGGACATGGCGTCATACAGCATCATGCACTCGCTGCACGACATGCGCATCTCAGACGTGCTCAACAACGCACGGCTAGCGGGCCACGATTGCGACATCCGCTGCGTGGGCGTGCAGAAAAAGAACATCGCGCCACGCGACTTCACGGTAGATTTGACCCCCGAGGTAAAGGCTGCCGTACCCTATGCAGTCGATGCGGTGCTGGAACTGCTGGAGATAGAGCTGTAGGTAGCAAGAAGAAGGCCCGCAAATGCGAGCCTTCTTCTTGCATATATATCTCTCGAAACTTAGCGCTTGGAGAACTGCGGACGCTTGCGGGCCTTCTTGAGACCGTACTTCTTGCGCTCGACCATACGCGGATCGCGCGTGAGGAAGCCGGCCTTCTTGAGCTCGGCGCGGTAATCGCCAGCCTCGAGCAGAGCGCGGGCGATGCCGTGGCGCAGGGCGCCGGCCTGACCCGAAATGCCGCCGCCGTTGAGCGTGGCGATGACATCGAAGTGCTTGGCAGTACCCGTCACGGTAAAGGGAGCCGTCGCGAATTCGACGAGGGCCTTGCGGCCGAAGTAATCCTCTGCATCGCGCTTGTTGACGGTGACCTTGCCGGTGCCGGGGACGAGGCGGACGCGCGCAATGGCGTTCTTGCGGCGACCGGTGCCATAGTAGATGGCTTCTTTCTTGGTATCTGCCATGGGTTATGCCTCCAGGTCAATCTTGCGGGGATTCTGCGCCTGATGCGGATGCTCGGGGCCTGCATAGACCTTGAGCTTCTTGCCCATCTGGCGTCCGAGCGTGTTCTTGGGGAGCATGCCCTTGACGGCGTGCTCGATGACGCGCTCGGGATGCTTCTCCATTGCCTCCTGGAAGGTCTCCTGACGCACGCCGCCGGGATAACCCGTGATGCGGGTATACACCTTGTCGGTGACCTTGGCGCCAGTCACTTTGATCTTGTCGCAGTTGACGACGATTACGAAATCGCCCGTATCAACATGCGGCGTGTAGGTCGGCTTGTTCTTGCCGCGCAGGATCTGCGCAACGGCAGAGGCAAGACGACCCAGGGTCATGTCGGTCGCATCGACCAGAAGCCACTCGCGCTGGACTTCGCCGGGCTTCGCATAGTAGGTCTTCACGTGTGTTCCTCCAACTAAACTACCATGTTGTTCAATCGCAGAGTTTCACGGGGCTCTGAAAGCGAACCCGTTAAGAATACTCGTGGTGCGACACGAAAGCAATAAAAATATGCCAAATGGATGGCGCTTTTTGCCCTCTAGAGCTTGTCCTCTGACTGGCGCTCCGTCATCTCCTCCTCCTCGGAGGCGACAAGGTCGGGATCGACGACGTCGACATGCGTCGCCTCGTCGCTCACGTTGTCATCGGTCGCGTCAGACGCGGGCAGCTCTGGTTCGGCATCGAGCGCCTCGGCAACCGCCGCGGGATTGAGCGCCGCGGGGACTTCGGACGCGGATGCGGAAGCTGGCTGCGCAGCGGCAACGTTCACTGGCTCGCCCGTTGGCGGAGCCGGCGTACTGGCGGCTTGGCTCGGCGCATGCGGCGGATTGGGCGCATCCGCTTGTCCGCCCGGCACCTCGAAGGGCAGCGGATCGTCCTTCGACCCCCAAGCCGCAACGTTGAACTGACGCGTCCAATAGCCAACGGCCCTGGAGACGAGCAGCTGGACGAACGTTGAGTAGACAAAGCTGACATAGCACATGACCAAGATGACCGGCAGCATGCCGAGGATGAGCGTCAGGACGTAGCCCGCAAAGGCCGAATCGGAATAGGCACCATTGCTCGCCATGATAATGAGCGGCGTGAGCGTAGCACCCAGCACGATCGACAGCACGATGAGCGTGATGATGCCGATGATGATGGCCCCAATGACCTCGAAGAGGAGCATCATGCCAAAGATGCGCATGATCCCGCCAAAGTCGCGCTTGATCATGGCCCAGACCTTGGCGAACTGGAAGCCCGCGCCCAGACGGTCGTACATCGTCATGCGGATAACGCCGACCCAGGTGATCACGCTCGCGAAGACGAGGAGCACGAGACCGACGACGTAGAGAATCCAGCCAAGCCCGGCATAGAGGATGTTGCCCGGATTGACCACCATGTAACGGCCCGTCGCCGTGTAGATGCCGGTCTCCGCGCCAAGCGAGCTCAGCCAGCCACCGATCGACATGACGATGCTCGGAAGAATCGCCACGACGAAGGCGATGACAAGCGCAAACCAGCCCCAGCGCAGCATCTTGCTGCCCGGACGGCCGTAGATCTTCTTGGGCATGGGTGAATCGACGCCCCAGGCCGCCTTGTGGGCCCACTCCCAGCAGTAGCCATACACGGTCATCTGCCCGAAGATGGGAATGAACTCGATGAGGCCAAGCAGGCAGATCTTGCCGAACCAGCCCTTCGACGACTTGATGTCGTCATAACACGTGCGAAAATATCTCCCGCTGTAATTCGTCTGCTCCATGGTCTCCTCCGATTTGCCGACTATGAGATTAGTCTGTGTTCCATAGTATCATGAGCCGCCATTTCGAGCGTGTCATCGAGAGGTCGAAGTTTTGCCCCTGGATAACGTCGCTGCAAGGCCGCTTCGATGAGGGCGTCAGCCACATGCGGGTTCTTGGGGAGCAGCGGGCCGTGGCTATATGTCGCGATGACATTGCGGTAGCGCAGTCCCTCGGTCCCGTCTTCGCCGTTGTTACCAAACCCCCTCATCACCGTACCCAGCGGGCAAGCGCCCTCGCGCAGGCGCGTCCGGCCCGCATGGTTCTCGAACCCGACGACCACCGGCGCGCCCTCGACGGCATCGGCCCTGAAGACGATGTTGCCGATAAGGCGCGTATCACCTGCCTCGGTATACATGGGTAGCGCGCCGATGAACGTCGCCGTTTGCCCCTCGTGATCGCGATAGTACTCGCCGAGGATCTGGTAGCCCCCGCAAATGGCGAGCACGGGAACGTCGCTTTCGATCGCATGCCTCAGGCGCTCCGCCTTTGACCCCGCGACGCCCACTCCCAGGTCTGCAAGCAGCGTGCGCTGGTCGAAATCCTGACCGCCCCCAATGAAGAAGAGGTCGATGTCCCCGAAATCTGCATCCTGGCCAGCGCCGATGTCCACGATTCGCGCATCGATGCCACGCCATTCGCAGCGCCTGGAAAGCGCGATCGTGTTTCCCCGGTCCCCGTAGAGGTTGAGAAGGTCGGGGTACAGATGCCCGATCGTGATGTGCATGGTCTCGTCACCCATCGCGTCTACCCCTCCCAGAATCCCGCAAGGCCGAGAACGCTTGCGGCCTTTGCACGAAAGGCGAGCATTGCCGAATAGTTCGCGACGACGGTCACGTTACGCTCCATGCGGCCGAGTTCCTCGATGAGCTCGCCGTAATCGTGGAGGATGCGTATGCCGGATGCGGGCATGCCGGCATACTTGAGACGAAGCGCCATGTCCTCGGCGCGATCGCCGCTGCAAATCGCACTAGCCTTGTGCGCGCAGATCGCCTCCCAGCCGGCATCGTAGATCCACGAGACATCCGTACCGTCACATTCCTGATCGTTGAGAATGCACACGAGGCCCATGTCCTCGTCGGTCTCGTTGAGCAGAAGGTTGATGATCTGATTGCAGCCTGCCGGGTTCTTCATGAGCATGAGACGCACCTTGGTGCCATGCACGTCGAGAACCTCCGAGCGCCCGAAGCCGTGCCTGAACTTTCCGAGCGCCTCGAAGGCCCGCTCCTTGGGAAACCCGAAGGCCAGCAAGCCGGCCACGACGCATGCGCAATTGTAGATATCGTAACCAGCGGGCACGTCGACCGGCACGACCGAGCTCACTCCATCGACGCTCATCTCGAGCACGCAACTGTCGCTTTTGCGCTCGAGTATGCGGTCGACGGAAACCATGGGCATCGGACGTGCGTAGCCGCAGCTCGGGCAACGAAATCCTCCCAGATGCGCAAACGTGATGTAGTCATAGGCGTATTCGGTGCCGCACATGATGCAGTGCGTCGCATCGGAGAGGTCGGTGACGCGCTCGGGATAGATCTCGCAGCTCACGCCATAGAAGATGACGTCGTTATCAACTTTTCGGGCAATCGAGGCGACCATCGAGTCATCCGCGTTGAGGCAAAGCGTCGCATGCGGAGAGTTCTCGACGCCCGCCATGATGTTTTCGAGCGTATGCGTGACCTCGCCATAGCGATCGAGCTGGTCGCGAAAGACGTTCGTGACGACGAGAACGTCGGGGTCGATCTGCTTGCATACGCGACGCAGGGCACCCTCGTCGCACTCGATGGCGGCGAGCTTGTAACGTGGCTTGCCCGTCATGCTCGAGCGAATCGCGAACTCGGTCGTTATGCCCTGGATGAGGTTCGCGCCACTGCGGTTGTAGAACGCCTCCTCGCCCATGTTCTCGAGTGCCTGGGCGACGATATGCGTGGAAGTCGTTTTTCCGTTGGTGCCCGTGATGACGATGGTGCGCACGCCGCGACTAAGCTGGTGCAGATAGTCTGGGTCGATCTTGAGAGCGAGCTTGCCGGGCAATGAGGTGCCGCCGCGGCCAAGCAGGCGCAGCGCATGATACGTCGCCTTGCAGACGAACGCCGCGCAGACCGTCCTCGCGCCCATGGCTAGTCGGCGTCTTCCGCGCGCTCGAGGAGCCTGGCGATACGATCCGTGTAGACGGGGTCCTCGATTCCGGCAATCGCGACGTCCACGGTCGGAGCTGCGTCCCAGAGTTGCTCGAGGCGATAGTAGTCACGTGGGCCAGGCTGGAAGATATGCACGACGATGGGGCCGTAATCCATGAGCACCCATTCGCTCTCGTCGAGGCCCTCGATACTCGCGGGTTTGACGCCGCACTCCTCGAAGAGCCGTTCCTCGACCTCCTCGGCGATTGCATCGACACGGCGATTGTTCGCCGCCGTGCATATGACGAAATAGTCGGTGACGTTGAGCAGGTCCGATACATCCTGGATGACGATGTCGGAACCCTTCTTCTCGTCGATGGCCCGTGCGGCAACAAGTGCCTGTTCCCTGTATGCGCTCTGCTCGGTCAACGTGCCCCCTTTGCGGACGTGCGATTTCGCTTGCGACAATGATAGCGAATTGTATTACAACACGGCATCCGGGTTGCCCTGGCGCGACTTGTCGATGGGATGGTGACGTTTCACCAGGCCGTTCCAGATGTCGAGAGCGGCCGGATCGATGAAGCGCTTGCGATCGATGAGCGAGCGCATGGTCGCGGCATATGCCTCGAAGTAGAGCTCGTCGAGCGGGACCTTTCCCGCCATCTGGCGCAAGCGCTTGACCTCGGGACGACCCTTCGACTTGCGGAGCGGCTCGATCATGTCGGCCACGAAGATGATGATGTCCAGGTCGCTCATGTCCAACGAGCCGAGCGTGTGGTTGTGGATTGCGCTGATGATGCCGTCGTCGAGCTCTGGGAACTCACGTCTTACGGCCGCGGCGCCGGTAAAGGAATGCAGCACCGGATACAGGTATTCGATATGGTCGGGGCGCTCGATGCCCAGCTCGTCGAGACGCGCCGGCAGTTCGTCATCGGTGAGCAGCTTGTCCCAATCATGCAATAGGCCTGCGATGCGGGCGTCGTATTCGCTCACCCCATACATCCGCGCGAGCTTGCATGCATACTCGGAAACCGAATGGACGTGGTCGAGGCGCTTGCCCGACAGGCGTTCGTCGACCGCCTTGGTCACACGTTTCAAAAACCTCTTGTCTTCCTTCACGCTCTCAAGCCCTTTCCTCTCGATACGCGGGTCGGGGTGATGAGACAGTTGCTCAGGGACGTTGTCTCA
>ERZ837910.1013-NODE-1013-length-41736-cov-8.226698_pt1 | contig 41736 bp, 50 predicted proteins | sample MGYA00519940_ERZ837910 | MGnify/ENA primary metagenome ERZ837910 (study PRJEB31850, sample SAMEA3708825) | human gut metagenome | biome: human gut; feature: human-associated habitat; material: faeces | place: China | collected 2014 ... | reverse complement strand
ATTTCTCGTTTTTCAAACTGAAGAAGTGGGGCAAAAAGACGGCTGAGACTCGCAGACGCAATTGTGCGGTGTTGCCTTAGGTAAAAAAGAGCACGGGCTGGTTTTTCAGCCCGTGCCGTTTGTCAATTACTGGTTAGCCTTGGCGGCCTTCAGTGCCTGTGCCAGCTGATCGGGGCAGGAGGTGGACTTCATGCCGCACTTGACGCCCTCAATACGGGCGATGACGTCGTCAACGTCCATTCCTTCCACCAGCTTGCCGATGCCCTTCAGGTTGCCGTTGCAGCCGCCGATAAACTGAACATTCTTGACCTTGTTGTCCTCAATGTCGAAGAAAATCTTCTGAGAACAGGTGCCTTTTGTCTTGTATTCGTACATGCCGATTTCCTTTCTATACAATAATATCTGTCAGTTCTGCGCCGACCAGCTCCGCGAGGGGCTGGGGCAGAACGATCATCTGATGTCCTCTGGCGCCGGCGGAGACGGCGATCTCATCCCACAGCGTGCAGGTCTCGTCAATAAAGGTTGGGTAGTGCTTCTTCATCCCAACGGGACTGCATCCGCCACGGATATAGCCGGTCAGGCCGAGAAGTTCCTTGACGGCCACCAGCTCCATATTTTTGTCCCCGGCGGCCTTGGCGGCTTTTTTCAGATCCAGCTCACAGCAGACGGGAATGCAGAACACGTTGATGCCCGTCTTTTCACCCCGGGCGACCAGCGTTTTGAAAACCTGTTCCTCCGGCATTCCGATGGCCTGCGCGGCATGGACGCCGCTCAAATCCTGCTCGTCGAATTCATAAAATGCTTCGCGGCAGGGGATTCCCGCCTGCTGAACCAGACGGACTGCGTTCGTTTTTGTAGCCATATCATCACCGTACCTTATTATACGACAAAACGCAGCCGCTTTCAAGTGTGAATTGCGAAAAACCGGTTATCCTATGGGGGAGGAGGTTACGATATGAGCGAAAACAAAGACGCGGAAATGAAAAAACAGGAGCGGGAGCAGATCGTGGAGCTTGGCTCGGACATTACGAAATCCAGCAAGGGAAGCATCTACACCCTCACCATCATCGGACAGGTGGAAGGGCACATGATCGCCCCGGAAACGGTGAAGACCACCAAATATGAGCATGTTCTGCCGCTGCTGGCCGGAATCGAGGAAAGCGACGACGTGGACGGTCTGCTGCTGCTTCTGAACACAGTGGGCGGTGACATTGAGGCAGGACTGGCCATTGCGGAGATGATCGCTGGAATGAAAAAGCCAACGGTGTCTCTGGTGCTGGGCGGCGGACATTCCATCGGTATCCCTCTGGCGGTATGCACGAAAAAGAGCTTCATTACCCCGACAGCCAGCATGACGGTGCATCCCGTGCGCATGACAGGTCTGGTGGTGGGCGCACCCCAGACCTTCCGGTATTTTCAGCGGATTCAGGAGCAGATTGCGGATTTTGTCACCGCGAACTCCCGCATCAGCCGGGAGGACTTCGAGCATTATATGATGGCGACGGGAGAGATCGCCACGGACGTGGGAACGATTCTCTACGGCAAGGAAGCGGTGGCTTCCGGCCTGATCGACAAGCTAGGCGGGCTGAATGACGCGCTGTCCACGCTGCACAGGATGATCGAGAAACAGAAAAAATAGCTTTCACTGCGCAGGCGCAGCCGATTTTGGCTGTGTCTGCGCGGACAAAAAATAAGACTGGAAATTCTCTCTGACCTATGCTATAATAAAGTGAATTATTATGTTGTAGGAGGGGCAGACTTGGACTTAAACTGGCTTGAGAGTTTCTTATACGGTCTGTTTTCCGGGCTTGCGGATATTCTGCCCGTTTCCGCCGAAGCCCACCGCATTCTGATGCTGAAATGCTTCGGCATTCAGAGCAGCACGGAGCTGATGAAGCTGTTCGCGCATCTTGGCGTGTTCGGCGCGATGTATTTCAGCTGCCGCAAGCAGATCGTCCGCATTCATCGGGCGCGCCGTCTGGCGCGGGTGCCCAAACGCCGCCGCCGTCGGCCGCTGGATACCCGGAGCCTGATGGATTTCAGCCTGCTCAGGACGATGCTGATTCCCGTGATTCTCGGATTTCTCCTGAACCGGTACGTGGAGCCGCTGAAAGAAAAGCTGATCTGGATCGCCGTATTGCTGTTCCTGAACGGCATTATCCTGTACCTACCCCAGTTTTTCCCCACCAGCAACCGGGACAGCCGGATGCTATCCCGGGTCGAGGGACTCCTCGTAGGGTTGGGCGGCGCGCTGGGAATTTTGCCGGGCGTTTCCGCCGTGGGTTCTGCGCTGTCCGTTGCCAGCATCTGCGGCGTGGAGCGGAGCTATGGTCTGAACATGGCGCTGCTGATGAACATGTTTATTCAGGTCGGTTTGATCGTGCTGGATGTGCTGGCGCTGATATCGGTAGGGGCGGGAACGCTGTCGTTCCTGATTCTCGTCCGATATCTGGTGACTGCCGCTGTGTCTTTTGGCGCCGCGTTGCTGGGCGTGAAGCTCATGCGTCTGCTGGCCGCCAATAACGGCTATGCGCTGCTGGCGGTCTACTGCTGGGGCGTGGCGCTGTTTACCTTTATTCTGAATCTGATGGCTTAATGGGAGGAAATTATGGCTGAGAAGAAAACGGCCAGTCGGGCCGAGCAGGCGGTTTCGGGCGCGAAGAAGAAAACGTCATCCGGTTCCGCTTCCAAACCTTCCGGAAAAAAGAGTACGCCTGCCAAGAACACCAAGTACAAGACGGAATATGAACCTGCCGTTCCGCCGCATTTTCTCATTGCGGCGGTCAGCATTCTGCTGTTTGCGCTGTTTGTTGTCATCAGCGTGAACCCGGATGGCAAGCTTCTGGAACTCATTCAGTCCGTTGTGCTGGGACTGGTCGGTCAGGGCGGATTTTATTTTGCCATCCCGGGGCTATTGTATCTGTTCGTCATCCACACCTTTGGACGGAAAAACGCCCCGACCATGCGGAGCATCTGCACATTGATCTTCGTGTTCCTGTGCGGATGTATCTACCACCTTGCCGTGCAGGAGCAGGAGACAGCGACGGGCTTTGCGCTGATTCCCGAGCTTTTCACCGGCGGCGTTGCGGGAAGCACCGGCGGTGTTCTCTGCGGCGGTGCAGCCATGCTGCTGCGCTGGCTCTGCGGCAAAACGCTGGCTTTTGTTTTCTGCGTGTTTTTCGCAATTCTGACGCTGCTGGGGGCAATGAATATCACCATTCCCAGCATTATCAGAGCCATTGCCAACCGCCCCAAGGACGATTATGTGGAGGAAGACGACGAGGACTACATAGACCCGGCGACGGTTGTAGTCAACAATATTGCGAGCAAGCAGATTGCCCGCAAGCGTCAGCGCCGGGAACAGCAGCGGGCGAGGGAGAACGCCCCGGAAGAAACACCGCCGGAGACGCCCCAGCAGCTTCCGCCGGAAAAGCAGCCGCGTCCTGCCCCAAAGCAGGAAAAAAACCATGCTCCCGCACCGCAGGATGAAGTCAAGCAGGTTCCCGGCAAGGGTGCGGCGTTCATGGAGCGTATCGACGGAGACATCAACGCGCCGCTGTCCGGCACGGCCGAATACGTGAAGGACGAAACGCCGCCGGTTCCCGAACCGCTCCCCGCGCGTCCCGCTCCAGCGAAGCCCGTCCGGGTGGAAGGGGAGGACATCGGGGAAAAGCTGCCCAACAAAATGCCGGAATTTGTCCCCAACGCGCCCATCCCGCCCGCGCCCAAGCTGGACGAAGGCAAGATAAAGCCCACTCCGGAGGCAAAGTCTGGGAAGGTCACCACCAAGGAAGCCGCCCAATCCGCCCAGCAGGTCGCCGCGGAAATTGCCCAGACGCAGGCGGTACAGCAGCCGGATTACTGCTTCCCGCCGCTGGATCTGCTGAAGCGTCCGGTGCGTGCCGGAACGGACGGCACGGAGGAAATGCGGGAAAATTCCCGCCGCCTCAATGAGACCCTCGCCAGCTTCAATATCGACGCTCATATCATCAACGTCACCCGCGGCCCCAGCGTCACCCGCTACGAGGTGGAGCTTGACAAGGGCGTCCGGCTGAATAAAATCACCGGCTGCGCCGATGATATTGCCCTGAGTCTGGGCGCGTCCGGCGTCCGCATCGCTGCCGTTCCCGGAAAAATTTCCGTGGTTGGCATCGAAGTGCCGAACCGCGCGGTCACGACGGTCTCCCTGCGGGAGGTCATTGATTCTCCCGAGTTTGCGAAGGCGAAGTCCAAGACCTCTGTCGCAATGGGCAAGAGCATTGACGGAAGCTGCATCGTGGGTAACATTGCCAAAATGCCCCACCTGCTGATTGCCGGCACCACCGGTTCCGGCAAATCCGTGTGCATGAATTCCATCATCATTAGCCTACTGTACAAGGCAGGCCCCGACGATGTGAAGCTTATCATGGTTGACCCAAAAATGGTGGAGTTGGGCATTTACAACGGCATTCCCCATCTGCTGATTCCCGTGGTCACGGACCCCAAGAAGGCTGCGGGCAGTCTGCAATGGGCGGTGACGGAGATGCTTCGCCGCTACAGAATGATGTCCGACATGGGCGTCCGGGATCTGGAATCCTACAACAGCATCGTTACCGCCGAGGAGGACGGCCAGAAGCTCCCTCAGGTGGTCATTATCATCGACGAGCTGGCGGATTTGATGATGGTCGCCGCCAAGGAGGTGGAGGATTCCATCTGCCGTATCGCGCAAATGGGTCGTGCCGCCGGGATGCACCTGATCATCGCCACCCAGCGTCCCTCCGCCAACGTTATCACCGGCCTGATGAAGGCGAATATTCCGTCCCGAATCGCGTTCTCCGTGGCGTCCGCAATGGAATCCCGCATCATTCTGGACACCATGGGCGCGGAAAAGCTGGTGGGCAAGGGCGATATGCTGTACGCCCCCATCGGCTGCGGCAAGCCGCTGCGTGTGCAGGGCTGTTTCGTCACCGACACCGAGGTCGAGGCCGTGGCCGGGTATGTCAAGGACAACTACACGGCGGATTACAGCCAGCAGGTGCTGGACGAGATTGAGAAAAAAGCCCAGCAGACCGGCAAAAAGCCGGCGAGCGTCTCCGACCCCGACCCCACCGACGAGGAGCTGGAGGGTGACGAAATGCTGCCCGCCGCCGTGGATGTGATTCTGGAGACCGGACAGGCTTCCGTCTCCATGCTCCAGCGCCGCTTGAAGCTGGGTTATGCGAGAGCGGCCAGAATCGTGGATGAGATGGAGGAAAAGGGCATTGTCGGCCCCTTCCAGGGCTCCAAGCCGAGAGCCATTCTGATTACGAAGGAACAGTGGCAGGCAAAAAAGGGCGGCCAGTCGGAGCAGATGGACTTTGACGATCTGAACTCCGTGCCGGATGAACTGATGTAATGATTTAAAACGCCCGGACGAAAACGTCCGGGCGTTTGACTATTACAGCACATACAAGATTTAATCAGCATGGAAGTCCGCCTGTTCCACCCGATAGTACCGAAATATTCCTCCTTCTTTGACGAAGCGAAATCCCACCTTTTCAAGAACGTGCTGACTGCGTGTGTTCTTAAGAACAGCATCGGCGTTGACCGCAAGCATCCCCAGCTTCTCAAAAGCGTATTTGATCGCCAACTTTTCCGCTTGCGTCCCATAACCTTTGCCCTTCACGGAATCATTTTGCATGTGAATACTCAGCGTACACTCTTTCCTGTCGCGGTCTATTTGCTTTAGCTGCAACTCCCCAATCACCTCGGCATCAAGCATAATTGCGAATACAACCCTCGACACATCCTGCTTCGATTCAAAATACCGGTTTACAGCATCTTCGTTATAGGTGTATGGCTTGAACAGCTTTATATCCATATAAATGGATGCGTCATTTGTCCACCCTTTATAAAGGTCGTGACATAACTCCCTTGTCATGATCTGTAGGCTGATCTGTCCCATTTAATCTTCTCCGATTCCGATTTGCAGGTATGGGCGCTTTTACGGAGCCAGCCGGACAGCCGTGTCCAGAATGGCGTTTGCGGCATTTTCTTTGGTTTGCAGCGGGAGTTCGGTGGTTTCATTCCGGGTGATGATCGTGATCACGTTTGTGTCAACCCCAAAGCCCGCGCCGGACTGCTTGAGATTGTTGGCGCATATCATGTCCACGTTCTTCTTTACGAGCTTTTCCCGGCTGTTTTCCACCATGTTCTGGGTCTCCATGGAAAAGCCGCAAATGACCTGCCCCGGGACGCGGTTCTCGCCAAGATATTTCAGGATGTCCCGGGTGCGTTTCAGAGGAATGGACATGTCGCCCTCGGACTTTTTGACCTTGTTGTCGCTGTAATTTGCCGGGGTGTAGTCCGCCACCGCCGCCGCTTTGAAAATAAAGTCGGATTCTGGGGCGTTGGCGGCCACGGCTTCAAACATATCCTGAGCGGAAACGACGGGAACTACGGTCACAAAGGGCGGGGGGGCGATGGCCGTGGGGCCGGAAACCAGAGTCACGTCCGCGCCCCGGAGCATGGCCATTCTGGCAATGGCATAGCCCATTTTTCCGGTGGAATGGTTGGTCAGATACCGGACGGGGTCGATGGCCTCCTGCGTCGGCCCGGCGGTGACGAGTACCTTTTTCCCGGCAAGATCGTGAGGGAAGGCCAGCTGACGCAGGATATATTGCAGAATTTCCTCCGGCTCCGGCAGCTTGCCCTTGCCCACGGCGCCGCAGGCAAGACGTCCGCTGGCAGGTTCGATGACTTCCCAGCCATAACGGCGCAGAAGCGCCAGATTGTCCTGTGTCACGGGATTTTCGTACATGTTGGTATTCATGGCGGGGGCGATGAGTTTGGGGCAGCGGCAGGCGAGAATGGTGGTGGTGAGCATATCGTCCGCCAGTCCGTGGGCCAGTTTCGCGCACACATTGGCCGTGGCCGGGGCGACGATCACAAGATCAGTCCGTTCCGCCAGAGCGATATGCTCCACATGATGGGCGAAATTCCGGTCGAAGGTGTTCACCATCGTCCGGCGGCCGGTGAGCTGCTCGAAAGTCAGGGGCGTGACGAATTGGGTGGCGTTTTCGGTCATGACGACCTCCACCGCGGCATGCTGCTTGACAAGGGCAGAGGCCAGCGCGGCGGCTTTATAGGCGGCGATTCCGCCGGTAACGCCCAGAAGGACGGTTTTTCCTTTCAACATAGGGAACCCTCCAGAATAGAAAATTGCTTACGCTCATTATATCCCGATTTTGAATCGCTGTAAAGATGATTTTTTTCTTGTATTTTCCGCCGCACCCTGCTATAATACTTCCGGAGTGAAAGCTCCCAAATTTGCGCTGTATCTTCATAAGAAGAACGGCAGCAGGAGGTAATTTCATATGGAAAAAAGGAAAATGAACACCCGGTACATGGCGACCCTCGCTATGTTCTGCGGTGTTCTGCTGGTCATGGGCGTTACCGGAATCGGTTTCATTCCACTTCCGGTGATCAAGGCCACAACCATGCACATCCCGGTCATTCTGGGCGCGGTTTTGCTCGGCCCCGGCGCGGGAGCTGTCCTTGGGGGCGTGTTCGGGCTGTGCTCCATCTGGGCAAATACCACCAGTCCCGGACTGCTGGCATTTGCGTTTTCGCCCTTTATGACCACGGAGGGGCTGCCCGGTGTGCTGAAAAGCCTGTGGATCGCACTGGGGTGCCGGATTCTGTTCGGCGCGATTGCGGGATGGCTGTGGAAGCTGTTTAAGAAGCTTACGAAGCAGGACTTTGCGGCGCTGCCCCTGACTGCGGCAATTTCCACGCTGTGCCACACAATTCTCGTCATGGGCAGCATTTATGTGCTGCTTGCCCAGCAGTACGCACAGGCGAAAAACGTGGCCATTACCGCCGTTTTTGGACTTGTGATGGGTACGGTCACGGCGTCCGGAATCCCAGAGGCCATCATTGCCGCCATTCTGGTGACCGTCATCGGAAAGGCGCTGCTGCACCTTTCGGAACGGATGAAAAAACGTTAAGGAGAGATCGTTATGCTGCTTGCCATTGACATCGGTAATACCAATCTGGTCATCGGTTGTATTGAAAACGACAAAATTCTGTTCAAAGCCCGCATTGCCACCGACGCCATCCGCACCTCCGACCAGTACGGCGTGGAGATCAAAAACATGATGGAAGCCTTCGGCGTGCAGGTGAAGGATATCGACGACTGCATCATTTCCTCCGTCGTGCCGCCGGTGTTCAATTCGGTCAAAACCGGCGTCATCAAGGTTATCCGGAAGCAGCCCATGGTGGTCGGCCCCGGGCTGAAAACCGGGCTGAACATCCACATGGACGTTCCCAGTCAGGTAGGCAGCGACCGCATCGTCATTGCCGTGGCCGCCCTCGCCGAGTACGAAGCGCCCATGATTCTGATGGACTTAGGAACGGCAACCACCATTGAGGTGGTGGAGCCGAACAATATGTATCTGGGCGGCATTATTTTCCCGGGCGTCCGGGTCTCGCTGGACGCGCTGACCAGCCGCACCGCTCAGCTTCCCGGCATCAGTCTGGACAGGCCGAAGCACGTCATCGGTAAGAACACAGTGGACTGTATGCGCAGCGGCATGATGTACGGCACCGCCGCCATGCTGGACGGACTGGTGGAGCGAATCGAAGCAGAGCTGGGACACAAGTCCACCCTCATTGCCACCGGCGGCCTTGCCCAGTTTATCACACCGCTGTGCAAACGGGAGATCATTCTGGAGAAAGACCTGCTTTTGAAGGGCCTGAACGTCATTTACAAGAAAAATAAGCGGTAACGGAAAGCCGGCAGCCCTGCGCTGTCGGCTTTTACATCCGAAAATCCTTTCTGCGGCGGGGTGCTATTATTGCGCCCCGCCGCATAGTCTTTGGCAGGAGTGATGCAAATGATGTGCGCATGGAAACAGCTGCTGTCCGTCTTGCCGCCAAGACTTCGGCCGGAGGTGGACAGGTTGGGGAAAAACGCTTTGCAGGAGCTGCGGCTTCGCTTAGGAATGCCGCCGGAGCTGGTTTTGAGCGGGGAAAGCCGCTGGCTGGGGTGCTGTGTCAGCAGGGAAGACCTGAATTACTGCATCAACGCCGCCAGCCGGTATTCTCCATGGGCGGCGGCGACAACAGCGCAGGGGTATCTTACCGCCCCCGGGGGACACCGCATTGGTCTGTGCGGAGAGGTAGTCTGCAAAGATGGCATTGTGACTGGCATCCGGGAAATCAGCTCCCTGTGCATCCGTGTCGCGAGAGATTTTCCGGGAATCGCCAAGCGGGCGGCGGACACTCCCGGCTCCATTCTGATTCTGGGCGCGCCCGGGTGGGGAAAAACCACCCTACTGCGGGATCTGATCCGGCAGATCGGAGAAAAGCAATGCGTCAGCGTGGTGGACGAGCGAGGGGAGCTGTTCCCGGAGGGACTGGAACGGGGGAAGAAGACGGACGTCCTCACCGGCTGCCCCAAGTCACCGGGAATCGACATGGTGCTCAGAACCATGGGGCCGGACTGCATCGCCGTGGACGAGATCACGGCGGAGGCGGACGCCCGGGCGCTTCTCCGGGCGGCGAACTGCGGGGTGCGGCTGCTGGCGACCGCCCACGGCACGTCGGCGGCGGACCTGCGGCGCAGGTCGGTCTACCGTCCGCTGGCGGAAAGTGGGGTGTTCCAAACGCTTCTGATTTTACGGCAGGACAAGTCCTTCCGGGCGGAGAGGGCGGCGCTATGAGCTACAGATGGTTTGGCGCGGCGCTGGTTATCGCGGGCTGCGGCGGATTCGGGTTTTCCATCGCTTCCGGGTATAAACGGGAGGAAGGAATCCTCCGGCAGCTGCTCAGGGCGCTGAATTACATGGAGTGGGAGCTTCAGTACCGCCTGACGCCCCTGCCGGAGCTTTGCCGTCAGGCGGGGAAGGAAACGAGAGGAACGCTTCGGGAAGTGTTTTTCAATCTTGCGCGGGAGCTGGAATGGCAGACCTCCCCGGACGCGGCCAGCTGCATGACCGCCGCGCTGAAACGCAGTCACGAGCTGCCCCGGCGGATACGGGGAATCATGAAGCAGCTGGGGCATACCCTTGGTCGGTTCGACCTTCCGGGACAGAAGCAGGGGCTGGAGGAAGTAAAGGAAGCCTGCCGTATGGAGCTGGAATCTCTGGGGAAGAACCGGGAAACACGTCTTCGCAGCTACGGGACGCTGGGATTATGCGCCGGTGCGGCGCTGGCCATTTTGTTTCTATGAGTATGGACATTGACCTGATTTTCAAAATCGCTGCCATTGGCATCATCGTATCCATTCTCAATCAGGTGCTTTCCCGTTCCGGCCGGGAGGAGCAGGCCACCATGACCAGCCTTGCGGGGCTGGTGGTCGTGCTGATGATGCTGGCGCAGAAGATCGCCGATCTGTTTGATCTGGTGAAGACCCTGTTTGAATTCTGATGAGCCTGTTCTGGAAGGCCGCGGCGGCGGTGCTGCTGGCGGTGGTGCTGGGGCCTTCGTTGGGAAAGCAGAAGGACATCGGCGTTCTGCTGACCATGGCGGTGTGCTGCATGGTCGCCATGATCGCCATTTCCTATCTGGAGCCGGTGCTGGACTTCCTGCGTGAGCTGGAAACGCTGGGAGACCTGCAGGGGGACATGCTGGGCATTCTCTTAAAAGCGGTGGGCATCGGGCTGGTGTCGGAAATTGCCGGACTGGTCTGTACCGACGCGGGAAACGGCTCTCTTGGAAAAACGCTGCAATTGCTTGGCTCGGCGGTGATTTTATACTTGTCGCTTCCCATTTTCACCGCCATGCTGGAACTGATACGGGAGATTTTACGGGAGTTATGAGCAAATTGATTTTGGCGGTGGCGTTGGTATTTGCGCTGGCGATACCTGCTTCCGCTGTAGAATTTACGGCTCCACAGGTGCCGGAGAAAGGGGCGGAGCTGATGCCGGAGGACACCGGCTCCTTTGCCGCCGGGCTGATGGAGCTGCTTCGGGACGCGGTTCTGGGACTTCGGCCGGATTTGAAGGAAGCGTCCAAGGTCAGCCTTGGGGTGATCGCGGCGGTGATGATGGTGTCATTGCTCCAATCCTTTTCCGGAAGTGTGAAGACCGTCGCAAACCTTGTGGGGGCGACAGCCATTGCGGCGGGGCTGCTGCTGAGCGCAAATTCCCTGATTCGCCTTGGGTCGCAGACCGTGACGGAAATCAGCGAGTACGGAAAGCTGCTGCTTCCCGTCATGACGGCGGCTATGGCGGCGCAGGGCGGGGCGGCGTCCTCCACGGCGCTGTACGCCGGGACGGCGGTGTTCGACTCGGTGCTGAGCTCCCTGATTTCCCGGATGCTCGGCCCCATGGTGTACCTGTTTCTGGCGCTGTCGGCGGCAAACGGCGCAATCGGGGAGAATATTCTGGGAAAATTGCGGGATTTGGTCAAAAACGTCGTCAGCTGGAGCCTGAAAACCATATTGACGGTGTTCACGACCTATATGACCGTCACCGGCGTGGTCAGCGGCACTACCGACGCGGCAGCGCTGAAAGCAACGAAGGTCACCATTTCTTCCGTGGTTCCCGTGGTGGGCGGAATTTTGTCCGACGCTTCGGAAGCGGTGCTGGTCAGCGCGGGGCTAATGAAAAACGCGGCGGGCATTTATGGAATTCTGGCGGTGCTGGCGGTATTCCTAAGTCCGTTCCTGAAAATCGGCGTCCACTATCTGATACTGAAACTGACAGCCGCCGTATGCGGCATCTTCGGAGAAAAGGGACTGACGGAGCTGATCGGGGATTTTTCCACCGCCATGGGGCTGCTGCTTGCCATGACCGGATCGGAGTGCCTGCTGCTGCTCATCAGCACGGTGTGTTTTCTGAAAGGAGTGGGATAATGGAGGCGCTTCGGCAATATGTTATTTCTGTGGTAGCTGCCGCCATGCTCTGCGGCATTGTGGTCAGGCTGTTCCCCAATGGAAGCGGCAAGCAGATGGGAAAGCTGATCTGCGGGCTGTTTCTGGCGTACACTGTTCTGAGTCCTATTTCGAGGGTGGATTTTTCCAAATTGCCGGACTTTTCCCTGCGGTACATGGATGACGCGGAGGACGCCGCCGCGATGGGAGAAAATCTCGCGCGGGATTCCATGGCGGATATCATAAAGGAAGAAACGGAAGCATATATCTTGGACAAAGCCGCAGACCTCCACGCGAACCTGCGCGTTGAGGTCGCTGTCGGCGAAGACAATCTCCCGGCGGCAGTCACGATCTCCGGGGAGGCGTCCCCTTACGCCCGGCGGCAGATACAGGCCATGATCGCAAATGATCTGGGTATTTCAAAGGAGAATCAGAAATGGATTGGGTAACGCTGAGAAGCAGGGGAAAGGAGCTGGTCAGGAAATACCGCTATGTCCTTTTGGTGGTGCTGGCAGGGCTTTTTCTCATGGCGCTGCCCGACGGAAAAAACACAAAAGCAGCCCCGGAAACCGCCGCTGCGGAAACGGAACCCCGGCAGGATCTGCAAACCGGGCTGGAAGAAATTCTCAGCCAGATACAGGGCGCGGGCAGGGTGCGGGTGCTTCTGACCCAGCGGGAAGGGGAGCGGACGGTATACCAGACGGACGAGGATTCCACATCCTCCGGCATCCGGTCGGACACGGTTTTGCTCAATGGCTCTGACCGTTCTCAGACCGGGCTTGTGCAGCAGGTAAATCCCCCTACTTATCTCGGCGCGGTCATCGTATGCCAGGGGGCGGACAGCGCGTCCGTCCGGCTTGCCATCGTATCAGCGGTGGGCAGCGTCACCGGGCTGTCCACCGACAAAATAACCGTTTTGAAAATGAAATGAATGATTGGAGGCATTTTTATGAAGGTATGGAAGAAGAATCTGATTGCGGCGGCGATTTTGGTGACGGTATGCGCAGGCATCTACGTCAACTGGCGCTACACCGAGGATCAGGCGGCGGCAAATCTCACGGATACGCTGGACACGGAAAAGGTCATGTCCGACGACAATCTGGTGCTCAGCGAGGACATGGCGGCCATCTCTGCCGGGGAAGACGTGGCGACCACCTCCACCGACTACTTTGCCGCCGTCCGCCTGTCCCGGCAGCAGGCGAGGGACAACGCCGTGAATCTGCTTCAGGAAGCCATGTCCTACAGCGAAAGCTCCAAGGAAGCGGAGTCCGCGGTAGAGCTGGAACAGATCGTGCAGACGGCGCTGAGCGAAGCCCAGATCGAGAGCCTGATCATCGCGAAGGGCTATGCCGACTGCGTGGCCTACATGTCCGGCGAGGGCATTTCCATTGCGGTGGCTTCTCCCGAGGGCGGCTTGCAGCGGGAGGACGTGGCCGTTATCGCGGACATCGTCATGGCGCAGTCCGACTATTCTCTGAACGATATCCGTGTTGTGGAAGTTCAATAAGTTTATGCCCCGGATGAAGACCATCCGGGGCAATCTTGTAAATCCATGCTTTGCTTGCAGAAAATGGTTGTATTTTTCTGGATTTGTGGTACAATAAACAAAAGTATGTCAAGCCCACGGGCGGGACAAACATTTAGGAGGTAAAACCTTATGGCTGAATATAAGCAGTACATCACCCAGATTCAGGAAAATGGAAGCGTCATGATCTCTGAGGACGTGGTAGCGACCATCGTGGCCCATGCCCTGTCCGAGGTGGAGGGCGTCGGCTCTCTGGGCATCAAGCCCGGCGTCAGCATCGCAGACTTTACCAATAAAAAGAATTGGGGCAAGGGGCTGAAGATCCTGATCGCGGAGGATAACACCCTTACCATCGAGTGTGGCATTATGGTCTGCTACGGCTACAGCGTCGTGGACGTGGCGAAGGACGTGCAGGCGGCAGTGACCGCCAGCGTGGAGTCCATCACCGGCACGAAGGTCGAGAGCGTCTCCGTCAACGTCTGCGGCATCGTCCACAAGTAAGGTCGGGCGGTATGAAAAGAGGCGACGCCAGAGAACTGGCAGTACATCTGATTTACGGCCGGGCGTTTACCGGCGAGGAGCCGGAGCAGGTGGTTTCCACCCGTCTGGACAAGGAATATTACGGAAAACTGGCCGAAGAAAATGAGGTATATGCCCAGCGCCCTGACCGGTTCCAGCTGCGGTATATCGACTCGGTGGTCACCGGCGTTGCCAACCGGGAGGATGAGCTGGACGATGTGATCCGGCAGTTTTCCATCGGCTGGGACATCAGCCGCATTTCCAAGCTCGCCCGGTGCATTCTCCGGCTGGCGATCTACGAAATCCTTTACGTGGACGACGTTCCCACCGGCGTTGCGGTAGCCGAAGCGGTGCGCATTGCGAAAAAATACGACGGCGACGATACCGGCGCGTTTATCAACGGAATCTTAGGCAGCTTTGTCCGCAGCCGGAACACGGAGACGGAAGCCCCTCAAGAGGAAGCAAAATGAGCGTCATCGGCATCGACACCAGCAATTACACCACCTCCATCGCCTTTTTTGACGGTGAGGGGGGAGAAAATTGCTCCCGCCTTCTGCCCGTCAGGCAGGGGGAGCTGGGTCTGCGTCAGTCCGACGCGGTATTTGCCCATATCAAAAGCCTGCCGGAGCTTTCTGGCAGGCTGTTTTCCCATATTCAGAAGGACGCCATCACGGCGGTGGGCGTCAGCACCCGTCCCCGGGCGGTGGAGGGGAGCTATATGCCCTGCTTCATGGTTGGCTACTCCCATGCGAAGTTGCTGTCGGACGCTCTGGGCGTGCCGCTGGCGGAGGTTTCTCACCAGCAGGGGCATGTGGCCGCGTCATTGTGGAGCGCGGGACGGATGGATTTGCTGGAGAAAACCCATCTTGCATGGCATTTGTCCGGTGGTACCACGGAGCTGCTTCTGGTAGAGCCGGAGGGCAGAAATGTGAAGTGTACCCGCATCGGCGGCACCACGGACATTTCCGCCGGTCAGCTGATCGACCGGACGGGGCAGCTTTTGGAGCTGCCGTTCCCATCGGGCAAGCATCTGGACAGCCTCAGCCGGGAAGCGACGGGGAAGGATGTGTTCCGGGTGAAGTGCAGGAACTGCGAATTTTCCCTTTCCGGCGTGCAGAATAAGGTGCAGCAGTTCCATGCCGCCAGCGCTGACCCTGCCGAAACTGCGGCTTACGCTCTGCGGTGCGTTGCGGGCGCGGTGTATCAGGCGACGGTTCAGGCGCTGGAAGCCTATCCGGGGTTGAGCGTGGTATTTTCCGGGGGCGTTGCGTCCAATTCCATGCTCCGGGAGCTGACGGCAACCCTCCATCCCGTTTTTGCACAGCCGCAGTTTTCCACGGACAACGCCATGGGCGTCGCCGTGCTGACAAGACGACTGACGGAGGAATAATATGGCTCAGAACGTTCTGTCCATTACCCAGTTAACCGAATATATCCGTGGACGGCTGGACGACGACCCTTTTCTGGGGCAGGTGGCCGTACGGGGCGAGATCAGCAATTATAAGGTCTACCCATCTGGGCACCACTATTTTACGCTGAAAGACGAAGGGGCGGCATTGAAGTGCGTCATGTTCAAGGGCAATGCCATGCGACTGCGCTTCCGGCCGGACAACGGCATGAAGGTCATTGCCATGGGCAAGGTCACGGTCTACCCCAGAGACGGGGCGTATCAGCTGTACTGCGCCGCCATGGCCATGGACGGCGTGGGCGACCTGTACGCCGCCTTTGAGCAGCTGAAGAAAAAGCTGGCGGCGCAGGGGTTATTTGACCCAGCCCACAAAAAGCCGCTGCCCAAATGCCCCGGCACCATCGGAATCGTCACCAGTTCCGCCGGTGCGGCGGTGCATGATATGCTCCGCATTCTCAGAAAGCGGTATCCGCTGACAAAGGTGCGGCTGCTGCCTGTGCGGGTGCAGGGCGCGGAAGCACCGGGGGAAATCGCCGCGGCCATCCGGTATGCCAACCGCTACAGGCTGGCCGACCTGCTGATCGTGGGTCGGGGCGGCGGATCCATTGAAGATTTGTGGGCGTTTAACGACGAACTGGTCGCCCATGCCATTTATGAATCGGAGATTCCCGTGATCTCCGCCGTGGGACACGAGCCGGATGTGACCATTTCCGACTACGTGGCCGATCTTCGTGCGGCGACGCCCTCCAACGCGGCAGAGCTTGCCGTGCCGGATCAGGACGCTTTGCGGCAGAATCTGGACGCCATGTCCAGCGCTATGGCGTCCGCCCTGAGCCGCCAGTTGAAGGCGGCGCGGCAGCATCTGAACGTGTTGTCCCAGTCTCCTGCGCTGCGAAGCCCCACGGGGTACATCGAGCAGCGGGAGAAGAGTCTGGAGCTGTTGAAAAACCGCCTGATCGCGGCGCAGAATCAGAGCATCACCCGGAAAAATCAACGCTACATTGCCGCCGTTTCCAAGCTGGACGCCATGAGTCCCCTGAAAGTGCTGACCCGGGGCTATTCCATGGCACAGACGGAAGCGGGGGAGGTACTCCGCTCCGTTCGGCAGGTGGAGCTGGGAGAGCGCATCAGCGTCCTGCTGAGCGATGGAAAACTGTCCGCAACCGTAATGGATAAAAAGGAGGAAGCGCGATGAATCCGCAGAACAAAACCTTTGAGGAGTCCATGGCACGTCTGGAGCAGATCGTCCGGGCAATGGAACGGGGAGACGTGGCTCTGGAGGAGTCCTTAAAGCTCTTTCAGGAGGGCACTGAGCTGGTGCGAAGCTGCCAGAAGCTGCTGGACGATGCCCAGCTTCAGGTGAAGAAGATCATGACCGCCCCGGACGGCAGCCCTGTAGAGGAGGACTTTCAGGATGAGCCTTGACTCTAGAAGCCGGGAATACCGGGAGTACGTGGAAGCCTATCTGAAGGATTTCTACGCGCAGTTCCACGACGCGCCCCAGAAAGATCTCTACAAGGCCATGGAATACAGCCTGCTTGGGGGCGGCAAGCGCCTGCGGCCGATTTTTGCCTTTGAGTTCTGCCGCCTGTGCGGACAGGACTGGAGGGACGCCGCGCCTTTCGCCGCCGCCGTGGAGATGATCCATACATACAGCCTGATCCATGACGATCTGCCCTGCATGGACAACGACGACTACCGCCGGGGACGGCTGACGAATCACAAGATTTTCGGCGAGGGAATGGCCGTTCTGGCGGGGGACGCCCTGTTGACGGACGCTTTTATGGTTGCGTCCAAGGCCAGACTGGCAAAGCCGGAGGACATGGCGACGGCCATCGGCCTGCTGGCGGAGTGCGCTGGTTCCCCCGGCATGGTGGGCGGTCAGGTGCTGGACATCATGAGTCAGGAGCGGGAGCTGAGCGAGCAGGAGGTTCTGGACATTCAGTCCCGGAAGACCGGCGCCCTTATCAACGCTGCCTGCGCCCTTGGTGCGATTGCCGGCGGTGGGTCGGAGGAGCAGTTTGAGGCCGCCTGTCAGTTTGCAGCAGGACTGGGGCTTGCGTTCCAGATTCGGGACGATATGCTGGACGTCATCGGCACCCAGTCGGAGCTGGGAAAAGCCACCGGCATGGATGGGGAGAAGAATACCTTCGTTCGCCTGTACGGTCTTGAAAAGTGCGAAGAACTGGTGAGAAAATACACGGATTATGCCATTTCGGCGCTGTCTGAGTTTGAAGACACCGAATATATTGTCGCCCTTGCCCACAGCCTGACCACCCGGCGGGTATGACAAAAACTGACAAAAGACAGAGCATGCCCCTGGCCATACGGCCGGGGGCATTTGTGCATTATTCCAGTTTCTCGGTGATCTCCGCCATTCGCTCGATGGGGAAGGGCGGATTGCCGATGGGCTTCATGGCGATGGACATGAGCTTGACGGGATTATCGTCCGCCGCGACCCGATTGGAGCTGAACGCGCCGCACCGGCGGCAGCGGTGGATGATCGCCCATTCGCCGTTTTTCCGAACCCACACCGCCACCGGCTCCATCAGTCCGCCGCAGTCTGACTCCCGGTCGCCCGGCTCAATGTCCAGATGTACGGAACACAGGCAGTTGGGGCAATGGTTCCGGTGGTCGCTCCCCGCGCCCGCCGGGACGACGGGATAGCCGCAGTTCCGGCAGGTAAAGCTTTCATCACAGGGGCGGGTTTTATAATAGCCTTTTTCGTGCTGTTTTCTTTTATTTTCCCGGTTCATTGTGGGAATTCCTCCTAAAAGTATTTATTGAAAATTCTTTTGGGAGGTTCGCGGAATTGTGATTGCCAACCTCCCGGTCAGATCACAATATCCATTTGGTTCATATTAAACAAAAAATTACCTCATGATTTCATAGTTTGGCTGCGCGTCCTGCGCAGGTAAACGGATTACCGGATGTCCTCGTCGTCGAACTTGTCGCCGCACTCAGGGCAGAATTTGGGCGGATGCCGGGGATCTTCCGGCTCCCAGCCGCACTTGTCGCAGCGATACAGCGGCTCAGACGCGGGCTTCTTCGCGCCGCATTCGGAGCAGAACTTGCCCTTGTTGACCGCGCCGCAGGAGCAGACCCAGCCGTCGGCGGGCTTGGAAGCGCCGCACTCCACGCAGAATTTGCCCGTATTCACCGCGCCGCAGGAACATTTCCAAGTGTTTGCACCGGCCGCGGGTGCAGCGGGGGCGGCAGGAGCGGGCGCGGCGGGCTGCTGCTGACCCATCTGGAACAGGGAAGCAGCGTTGAAACCACCGGCGGACTGCGCCATGTTCATGCCCATGAAGCCCATCATCGCACCGTTTTTGTTTCCGGCGGCGGTCTTCATTGCCTCGGCCTGTGCCTGCACCATGTGCGCCGCCGCCATGTTGGTGTTACGGAAGACGGCGGACTTCTGTAGCTCCTTGATGGTGGCCTCGTCCTCGGCGGAGGCGGTCACGGAGTTGACGCCCACGGCGACGATGGCCAGACCCCGGGTTGCACCCCACTTGCCGGACAGAACTTCGTTCATGGCCTGCGCCAGCTCCATGGTGTGGCCGGGCAAGGCGGAATATCGGATGCCCTGGGCTGAAATTCGGGCAAACGCGGGCTGCAAAGCAGTGAGAAACTCGGATTTCAGCTGGCTGTCCAGCTGGTCGCGGGTGTAGTCCTGAGATACGTTGCCGCAGACGTTCTTGTAGAACAGCATGGGGTCGGCGATCTTATAGGAATATTCACCGTTGCAGCGGATGGAAACGTCCATATCCAAACCGATGTTGTTGTCCACGACCCGGAAGGGGATGGGGGCGGGGGTGCCATACTTGTTGCCGACCAGCTCTTTCAGGTTGAAGAAGTACACCCGCTGATCCTTGGCGGTATCTCCGCCGAAGGCGAAGCGGCGCTTGAGGGTTTCCCAGCTGCCTTCCAGACCTTCCAGACCGCCTTGGAAAATGGTGGGCTCGCTGGAGGAATTCCAAGTGTATTCGCCGGCCTCGGCGGCGAATTCCACGATCTTGCCCTGCTCCACGATCATCATGCACTGTCCTTCGTTTACCGCGACGACAGAGCCGTTGGAAATGATGTTGTCAGAGCCTTTGGCGTTGCTGCTGCGGGAGGAGGTGCGCTTTTTGCCTTTGGTGACCAGAACGTTGGCCGCCATGCTGTCACAGTAGAAATACTCTTTCCACTGATCGGCAAGGACGTTGCCCACCGATCCCAATGCTGCTTTGATCAGACCCATAATGCTTTCTCCTTATGTAAAAAATTTTTTGATATCAAAACTTTCCGCCTCCGCCACCGTGGCTGCTGCCGCTGGAGGACGTGTGGACGGAACTGCCGCCACCGCCGGAGCTGCTGCTTTCCTGCTGGATGCGGGTTTTGGTGACGTTGCTGTACAGGAACAGATCCCGATTGGTGCGCAGGTGATAGGAGCTGTCGTTCAGATAGCTGCCCGCGCTGCGCTGGGGGCGCTTGGTATTCATGCAGGCGCGCATGATGAGGACGGTGATCCCGCCGATGACCGCGCCGATCACAATGGAAATCCAGACGTTTACGTGCCGGGGCTGCTCATAATAGACCACCTCTTCCTGATCGCCGTGGTAGTAATCGCCCGAGGTGTCTGCGTACCCGTCAATGGGGGAGCCGTCACGGTAGGCGGAAAAATAGGTGGGCAGAGCGTCCAGGAATGCGTCGAAGGCGCCATAATAATCGCCGTTTTTCAGGTACGGAAGGGCGCTTTCGCCGACCTGCTGGATGCCGTAGTCCGTCAGAGCGTAGATGGCGTTTCCCTTTGTGGAAATGTACCAGTCCCGTTCCTTCATGGACAGGAGGAACAGCAAGCCATCATCTGCATAGCCGTTGTAATCGTAGTAATCGTCGGCGTACTCCTGGGGGCGTTTTCCGTCCAGGCTGTCCACCGTCAGGATGACCACGTCCATCCCGTATTCCTGGCGAAGCGCCTGCGCCTTTTTGTCCAGTGCCGCTTCCTCCGAGGAAGACATGAGATCGGCGTTGTCAATGACATATTGTTGCTCCGCGCCGGCGCTCAGGAACAGAGAGGGGAAAAGCAGCAGGCACAGGATCAGGCAAATCAGTTTGTGTTTCATACTGTCTCCCTCCTTAAAGCATCAGAAGCTGCACCAGCGACGCAAGCAGCGCGACACCGGCGGTGACTCCGGCAAACCATGCGGCTGTCTTCTTGGGGCAGATGGGGAATGCGCCGGTCATTTTGCCGGTCTGGCCGTTCATGGCGAAGGTGTAGATTTTGTCCTTGTACTTCGTATTCAGAATCCACACGGGGAAGAATACGTAGCGCGCTTTGTTGTGCTTGATGTTCAGCTGCCGGGAGGTGGGAACCACCGAGGAATAGCCGGCAAAGGTGCTTTGCAGCCGGTCGTCCATGGCGGCATCCACCCGCTGACGAACCCGCGGTTCGCCGTTTTCCGAGGGAACGTCGTACTTGTCGGCAAGATACCCGGTGAGATACGCCATATCGAAGGATGTGAGCAGCTTGTAGTCAAACGGCTCAATGGACTCCATAAAGTCGTCCTCCATTTTGGTAGAGCCGTCCATGGGAATGCCCACAAAATTCGCTGCCGCATCCCGTTTCAGCAGGAAATGGTCGGTTTTGGTGTATTCATACTTGGAATCCGACCAGGTATGTACCCGTGTGGCCTTGTAGCTGCCGCTGAAATCCGCGGCGCAGTCATACAGCCAGAAGGGGACGTACATTCCGGTGATCTTTTCCAGCCGCTGTTCCGAGGTAAAGCCCTTGGGAAGAAGGGGCTTGCCCTTGCACAGACGGAGAAAGGCCGCCTTGGCGTCCTCCTTGTTTTTCTGGAAGGGGATGACGCCGTCGGGCTTCAGGCCGCCGCTGAGACGGGCGGGCATAATGGTGGGATTTTCGCAGTAGGGACAGAAGGAAGCCGCCGTGTTCTCGTCGCAGAGGATTTCTCCGCCGCAGGAGGGACACTGGAAGACACGCAGGGCGCTTTCCTCGTCCTCGCTGAATGACTCCGTCTGTTCCGGCTCCCACTGAAATTCCTCGTCGTCCTGGGAGTTCTGGCTTTCGTTGAACGCCCGGACAGTGTCGAGGTCAAAGGTGTTGCCGCAGTATTCGCAGGTCAGCTTCTGAGCGTCCGACCCAAAGTGCAGACCGGCATTGCAGCATGGGCATTTGTATTCCAGGACGCGGGTTTGTTCCTCCATGGTTTTCTCCTCCAATCATTCTCTCAGATATTGCAGGGCGCAATCCACAAATACGGCCGCGCCTGTGGAAAGGACGCTCTCGTCGAATTTCACCTTGGGATGGTGCTGGGGGTAAACATAGCCCTTGGACGGTTCACCTGCCGCCAGCGCCAGCATCAGGGACGGGACTTCATGACTGACGTAGGCAAAATCCTCCGAACCGCCGCCCCGGGCAGGTTTGCCGCCGTTGAGTTCCGCCGTGGTGAACGCGCGGTTTGCGCCCAGCAGGTCTTTGAGATACCCCGTGACTTTTTCCGAAAGGTCTTTGTCGTTGACAAGGGTGGGGCATCCGCTGCCGAAGCTGACCTCGGCACTGGCGCGGAAGGCTTCCGCAATGCTTTGCGCGATGGCGGTCATGCGCTCTTTCAGATAAGCACGGGTTTTCTCATCATAGGTGCGGATAGTGCCGCCCATGGTCGCCGTGTCGGGGATAACGTTCCCGGCTTCTCCCGCGTGGAAGGTGCCGATGGTCAGGACTGCCTCGTCGGAAGCGGACAGCTCCCGTGCGTGTATCTCCTGAAGGGCAATGAGAATATGCGCCGCCGCCGTCAGGGGGTCAATGCCGTTCTGGGGTGCGGAGCCGTGACAACCCTTGCCATGCACCCGGATGGTAAAATAGTCCGCCGCAGGGGCGCTGACGCCGGGGGCGGAGACCACCACCGTCCCGGCCGGGAGCGGCATTCCCGCCGCAACGTGAATCATCAGGGCTGCGTCGGGTCTGGGATTTTCCAGCACGCCGGAGGCAATCATGTCCTTGCTGCCCTCGAAAATTTCCTCCGCAGGCTGGAACATGAGCTTGACCGTACCGCCCAGTTCCGATTCGTGGGCTTTCAGGATTTTTGCCGCGCCCAGCAGCATGGCGGTGTGCATATCATGGCCGCAGGCGTGCATCCGTCCGTTTTTGCAGGCGAAATCCACGTCGGCTTCCTCGGCAATGGGCAGGGCGTCCATATCCGCCCGAAGCAGTATCACTTTTCCGCCGGGCTTGCCGACGGTTGTAACAAGTCCCGCTTTTCCACACTCATGGACGGCATAACCCATCTCCGTAAGTGCAGATTTTACATAAGGCTTCGTTTCCGTCAGATCAAATCCGGTTTCCGCGTGGGTGTGAAGCCACAGACGATGGGATTTGATCTCCTCCTGAAGCGCTTTGGCTTCCTGTAAAATTTGTTCCTTCGTCATATAAATTAGCCCCTTTCATCTTTAGTATGCCTCGCTACAGAGAAAAGTCCTCATTGTCGTACTTGGAAAAATCCACAGCCTTGGGCTTGGGCGGGATGCGCTTGCAGGGGTCATATTTGAATTTGCGGCACTGGTCGTCCACCGTTTTCAGTCCCTTTTTGGCGCACAGGATCTGCCCGCCGCCCAGACGGGCACCGTTCGCGCAGTAGGCGCAGGAGCGTTCTATTTTCTTGCGAAACAGCATGGCGGCATCCTCCCAACAATCGTTCTTGTATTATACACCAAATACTCCGGAAAAGCTACCCCTTTTTTGAAGCTTTATCACCAGTGCCCCGATGGACAGCACCCCGAAGGGAAGCCAGACACCGTATGCCATCAGCGCGGCAAGGGCGAGGGAGAAAAGCGTTTGCAGCAGCTTCCCCAAAAAGTACGGTTTTAAGGAAAGTCCTGCCGTGACGGACATTGTCTGCATGGTGACGCACAGTCCGCCAAAGGCCAGAATCCCCGAACAGATGCAGAACCGGGCGGAGACGTCCGCGACGGCAAGCAGCTCACAGCAGCCGTTGGAAAGTTCCAGGATCCCCGTGACCGCGACCTGCACCGCCGCCGGGAGAATCCAGAAAAACCACCGTTTCAGAAATGCCAGCAGAACCCGGAAAAGCACCACCCAGCCGCACACCGTGGCCATGACCTGGATTGCGGTGGTCAGGGCGGAAGCGGGGGAGTAGGGACTTGCCTTCGTCATCCTGACGGGGGCGGCGGACTTCCCGGGAATCAGCAGCGACGCAAACAAAGCGCCCGCAATATGAATGCCCCACAGCGCCCACGCCATCCACCGGCGGGGAAACACGACCGCCACCATGCCGAAGAGAAACGCAGGCCCCGCGTTGCTGCAAAAGGAAAGCAGCCGTTCCGCCTCCGGTTTTGTCAGCTGCCCGCTGCGGAAGGCGGCGGCGACGTTCTGCGCCCCCACGGGATACCCGCCCAGAAACGCCGGAATCAGCAGGGATTCCGCTCCCTCCGGCATTCCGAACAGCCGCCCCAATGGCCGCAGAACCGCCAAAGAGCTGCCAAGCAGGGAGCTTGTCAGCAGAATGGACAGCACAAAAAAGGGAAACAGGGATGGAATCACTGTCCGCAGGCACAGCTCGATGCCCTGACGCGCCCCATCGATTGCTGTCCGCCCGTCCAGGATCAGCGCCAGCATCCCCAGACTCACACAAATTCCCGTCCAGAAATTTCTTCGTTTCACCACACCTCACCTCGGAAGAATCTATGCAAATCGGCCGCTGTCCATTCATATGCTTTTCATAAGGAACAAGAGGGGGTGCCGGTTTCATGGGGAAGGGACAAATGATTTTGCAGCGGCTGGCGGACGGGGCTGACCTTTCCGCGGAGCCGCTGCCGGGGCAGCCCATTGTGGAGATTGCCGGCGACCGCCGGGTGCTGATCGAAAACCACTTCGGCGTCAAGGAATACAGCCGGGAGAAAATCGGAGTCAAGGTGAAATACGGTCTGGTCTGTGTCTGCGGCTGTGATCTGGAACTGATCCGCATGACGAAGGAGCAGCTGATCATTTCCGGCAGAATCGACGCGGTAACGCTGATCCGGAGGGGGTAACATGGATATCTGGAAGTCTCTGGACGGGATGGTGGAGGCGGAGCTGACCAGCGCGGAACCGGGCGCGGCGCTGGAAGCAGCCAATGCCCGGGGCATCCCGCTTTATGACGTGATGCAGGTGGGCGACCTGACCGCCCGGTTCCGGGTGCGCAGGCGGGATTACCGGACGCTGGAAGCCCTCAGCGAAAAGCGGGGGGAGACGCTGCGCCTTTGCTGCCGGATGGGCGCGTACTGGACGCTGAAACGGCTGCTGAAACGGCCTATGCTGCTTGTTGGGCTGGCGGTGTTTCTGGCAGCGGCGCTTTATCTTCCCACCCGCATCTTTTTCGTGCGGGTGGAGGGCAATGTGACCACGCCCACCCGGCTCATTCTGGAGGCCGCGGGGGAAAGCGGCATCCGCTTCGGCGCTTCCCGGCGGGCGGTGCGGAGTGAGAAAATGAAGAATGCCCTGCTGTCGGCGCTTCCTCAGCTGCAATGGGCGGGGGTGAACACCTCCGGATGTGTGGCCACCGTCTCCGTGCGGGAGCGGACAGATCCGGAGGTGACGGAGCCGGATTCTGCGGTGAGCAGCATTGTCGCGTCCCAGGACGGCTTTATCGTCTCTGCCACGGTGACCCGGGGCAATTCCCTGTGCCGGGTGGGGCAGTCGGTGAAGGCGGGGCAGGTGCTGATTTCCGGGTACACCGACTGCGGCATCTGCATTCAGGCGACGAGAGCGGAGGGGGAGATTTACGCCCAGACAAGCCGCGATTTTGCCGCCGTGACACCGGTAAAGTGGACGGTTCGGGGGGAGCAGACCGCCGTCAGGCGAAAATACAGCCTCATCATCGGAAAAAAACGCATAAATTTATGGAAAGACAGTGGAATTTTGCAGGGCAGTTGTGATAGAATGGATAGGCGATATGAACTGACCCTGCCGGGCGGCTTTCGTCTGCCGGTTACGCTGTGTGTGGAGGAATATACTCTCTACGATTGGGAAAGGATGACTCTGGAGCCGGAGGCGGCGGAAGCGGCGCTTTCCCGGTTCGCCCAGAGCGCCCTGACGCAGCAAATGGTGGCCGGGCGGATTTTAAGCCGGGAGGAATCGATTATGCAGTCGGAGGATAAGTACCTTTTGGAAGGGACATACGCCTGCGTGGAAATGATCGGCCGGGTTCGCAGAGAACAGATTGGAGAAACAAATGGGAAAAGTGGTTGAACGAATTGTCAACGCCGAGCGGGTGGAAGACCTGATTACGGTGTTTGGCTCTTTTGACGAAAATATCAAACGAATTGAAGAAGCCCTGAGTGTCCGGGTGGTGAACCGGGGGACAGACCTCCGGGTCTCCGGTGACGAAGAAATGGCGGATAAGGCCGTGCGCACGCTGGAGGGGCTGCTGTCTCTGGCCGCCAAGGGCGAAACCATCGACGAGCAGCGGGTGCGTTACCTTATTACGCTGGTCAACGAGGGCAACGACGCCCAAGTGGCGCAGATGGCGAAGGATGTGGTGTGCATCACCGCCAAGGGAAAACCCATCAAGGCCAAGACCGTAGGTCAGCAGAACTACATGAAGGCCATCATGAAGAATACCATCACCATCGGCGTCGGCCCCGCGGGTACCGGCAAGACCTATCTGGCAGTCGCCGCCGCCGTGGCTGCCTTCCGGGAGCGCACGGTGAACCGCATTATCCTCACCCGCCCGGCGGTGGAAGCGGGGGAGCGGCTGGGCTTCCTGCCCGGCGACTTGCAGAACAAGGTAGACCCCTATCTGCGGCCGCTGTATGACGCGCTGTACGATATGCTGGGGGCGGAGACCTTCCAGAAGTATCAGGAGCGCGGCTCCATCGAGGTCGCGCCGCTGGCCTATATGCGCGGCCGCACGCTGGACGACAGCTTCATCATTCTGGACGAAGCCCAGAATACTACCCGGGAGCAGATGAAAATGTTCCTGACCCGTCTTGGCTTCGGCTCGAAAATCGTCATCACCGGCGACGTGACCCAGATTGACCTGCCAGACGACAAGGTTTCCGGCCTGAAGGACGCCGTGCGGGTGCTGGACGGGGTGAAGGACATTGCCATCTGCCGCCTGACCGCCGCGGACGTAGTGCGCCACGCGCTGGTGCAGGAGATCATCAGCGCCTACGAGCGCTCCGCCCAGAAAAAGGAAGTCAAAAAACCGACCCGTCAGATTCAGGGCCGTTACCATCAGAGGAAGAATTGACATGAGACATAAAATCAACATCGTATTTGAGCAGCTGAGCCTGCAAAAATTTGCCATCAAAAGCATCATCCGCACGTGCATCAATGCGGTTCTGGACGCAGAGGGCATCAATGTCCCCTGCGAAATCAACGTCCTTGTGACGGATGACGCGGGCATTCGGGTAGTCAACCGGGAGAGCCGCCACATGGACAAGCCTACGGACGTGCTAAGCTTCCCCATGTTCCAGCTCATCGCCGGGGAACCGCCCACGGACTGGACGGATTTTCAGGATCCGGAGACCGGGCTGGTGCCGCTGGGGGATATGTGCATTTCTCTGGAACGGGCAATTGCCCAGGCCAAGGAATTCGGCCATTCCACCCGCCGGGAGGTGGGGTATCTCACCATCCACTCCATGCTCCACCTGCTGGGCTATGACCATCTGGACGAGGGCGAGGAAAAGAAGAAAATGCGCGGCAGGGAGGAAGCCATTGCCGCGTCCATCCCCAACATGAGCCGGGACTGAGGAGAAAAGAAAATGAAAACGAAATCCGCTATGATCACCATTGCCGGACGCCCCAACGTGGGCAAGTCCACCCTGACCAATTATCTGGTGGGCGAGAAGATCGCCATCGTATCCAACAAGCCCCAGACCACCCGCAACCGCATCTGCGGCATCGTGACGAGGGGCGACACTCAGTTCGTGTTCGTGGACACCCCAGGCTACCACCGGGCGAGAACGAAGCTGGGCGATTATATGGTAAATGTTGCCCGGGAATCCATTTCCGACGTGGATTTGACCATCCTCGTGGTGGAGCCGATCGCGTCCATCGGGCCGCAGGAGGAAGGGCTGATCGACAAGATCAAGAGCAGCCATTGCCCTGCCATTCTTGCCATCAACAAAATCGACACCGTGGAAAAGGACGCCCTTCTGGAGGTCATTGCCGTCTATTCTCAGGCGGCGGCCTTTGACGCCATCATCCCCATTTCCGCCAAAACCGGCGACGGGGTGGAGGATCTGCTGGAAACCTGCGGCAAATACGCCGAAGAAAGCCCCTTCCTGTTCCCGGAGGACGTGACCACCGACCAGCCTGAGCGGCAGGTGATGGCGGAGATCATCCGGGAAAAGCTGCTGTGGTGCCTTGACCGGGAGGTTCCCCACGGAACCGCCGTGGAGATCACGAAATTCTCCGAGCGGGACAGCGGCATCATCGACATTGACGCCACCATTTACTGCGAAAAGGCCAGCCACAAGGGCATCATCATCGGCAAAAACGGCGCCATGCTGAAAAAGATATCCTCCATGGCGCGGGCTGACTGCGAAAAATTCATGGGAACGAAGGTGTTCCTGACCACTTGGGTCAAGGTGAAGGAAAACTGGCGCGACAGTGATTTTCTTGTGCGCAATTTCGGCTACAGCGAATAATTTCCAGTGGTATTTTCCTGAAGTATGGCAAACCCTACTTTCAGGAGGGATGTCTATGAACGCTTTGGATTACTGGCAGCTGTTTCTCGAGACCGGCGCACCGGAAATGTATCTCATGTACTGCAAGCACAAATCGGAGGAAACCCATGTATTTGACGATTCAGGGCATCGTCCTGAGAGTTACGGACTACAATGACAAGGACGCCTTGCTGACCATGCTGACCCGCCGCCATGGCAGACTGACCGTGAAGGCGCGGGGGCTGCGGCGGAAAAACAGCCCGCTGATTGCTCCGTGCCAGCTGCTTGCCTACGGGGAGTTCACGCTGTTTGAATACCGGGGACAGTACACCATCAACGAAGCCCAGTCCATCGAGCTGTTTACGCCCCTGCGCCGGGACTTGACCAAGCTGTCGCTGGGTACCTATTTTGCCCAGGTTTCGGAGGTTCTTTCTCAGGAGGATATGCCGAACCCGGAGCTGCAATCGCTGCTGCTCAACTGCCTGTACGCCCTTTCCAGGCTCGACCTTCCGGAAAGTCAGGTCAAGGCCGTGTTCGAGCTGCGCGCCGCCTGCCTGTCCGGCTATACCCCCGACCTCACCGGCTGCCATGTCTGCGGCAGCCAGACGCCGGAGCGGTTCGACCTGTCGGCAGGTATGCTGGAATGCCGGAATTGCCGAAGCCCTGAGTCGAACGGCATCCGGATGCCGGTGCCGCCCTCCGTGCTGGAAGCCATGCGCTACATCTGCCATTGCGACAGCAAGAAGCTGTTTTCCTTTCAGGCGGGGGAGGATACCTTACAGCAGCTTTCCGAAGTGACAGAGGCGTACCTCGCCACCCAGCTGGAACGGGGCTTTTCTACCCTTGATTTTTATAAATCGTTACTTATATAGGAGAAAACCATGTCAGAATTATACGAAAAATCTCTGCGAAAACTGGAACTCGATCAGGTTTTGCAGCTTCTTGCCGAATGTGCCGGCAGCGAGGGCGGCAAGGAAGCCTGCCTGTCGCTGCGGCCTTCTTCGGACTTGGAGGAAGTGGAGCTGATGCTGAATCAGACCACCGCGGCCTCCGACCTGTGTACCCGGAAGGGCAACCCCGTTTTCGGGGACGTGACCGACTGTTCCGCGTCTCTGGAGCGGGCAGACCGGGGCGGCAGCTTGCAGCCCGTGGAGCTGCTGCGTATTGCGGGCATTCTCCGCTGCGCCCGGAATATCAAGGGCTACGTCGCCGAAGATGACAAGGCGACGGTGCTGGATGCCCTGTTTCAGGCGCTTAGCCCTAACAAATATTTAGAGGACAAAATTTTCGGCGCGATCCTCTCTGAGGAAGAAATCGCGGACAACGCCTCCTCGGAGCTATCCGACATCCGCCGCCATATGCGCATTCAGGCAGGGAAGATCCGGGACAGCCTGCAAAAAGTCATTTCTTCCCCAGTCTATTCCAAATTCCTGCGGGAGCCGATCATCACCATCCGTCAGGGACGGTACGTGGTTCCTGTGAAAAGCGAGTGCAAAAACGACGTGCCCGGACTGGTGCATGACGTGTCTGCCACGGGTTCTACATACTTTGTGGAGCCGATGTCCGCCGTCAACGCCAACAACGCTCTGCGGGAGCTGGAATTAAAGGAAAAGAAGGAGATCGAGCGGATCCTGGCGGAGCTGTCCAGCGAAGCCGCCGCCTACCGGGAAGCCATTGACCTGGATTACCGGATGCTGGTGCAACTGGACGTGATCTTCGCTAAGGCAAAGCTTGCCTACCGGATGCGCGCATGGGCGCCCGTTATGAACGATCAGGGCAGGGTGGAGCTGCGGAATGCCCGGCATCCGCTCATCGACCCGAAAACCGTGGTGCCGATCTCTCTGCGGCTGGGTACGGATTTCGACACCATGATCATCACCGGCCCCAACACCGGCGGCAAAACCGTCACCCTGAAAACCGTGGGCCTGCTGACACTGATGGCGGAGTGCGGCCTGCATGTCCCCGCCGGGGACGGAAGCGTGCTGTCAACCTTCGACGCCATTCTCGCCGACATCGGCGACGAGCAGTCTATCGCCCAGAGCCTGTCCACCTTTTCCAGCCACATGCGCACCATTGTGGACGTGGTCGCCCAGTGCGACGACCGGACGCTGGTGCTGTTCGACGAGTTGGGCGCGGGCACCGACCCGGCGGAGGGCGCGGCGCTGGCTACCGCCATCATCGAATTCTGTCGGAAGCTGGGCAGCCGGGTGGTTGCGACGACCCATTACGCCGAATTGAAGCTCTACGCCATGCGCACGAAGGGCATCATCAACGCCTCCTGTGAGTTCGACGTGGAGACCCTTCGCCCTACCTACAAGCTGCTCATCGGCATTCCCGGCAAGTCCAACGCCTTCGCCATTTCCCGGAAGCTGGGACTTTCAGAGGAAATTCTGAAGGAAGCCGACGATTTGGTGGACAAGTCCGACAAGGACTTTGAGGACGTGCTGTCCCAGCTGGAGCAGCAGCGCCAGCAGATGGAGCTTGCCCGTCAGGAAGCCGAGCGCCTGAAGCAGGAGACGGCAAAGATCAAGCAGCAGAACGAGGAATATCAGGAGCAGCTCCGCAAAGAAAAGGAAAAGGCCGTGGAGTCCGCCCGCCGGGAAGCCCAGCACATCATCGACGAAGCCCGTGCCGCCGCAAACATTGCTTCCGAGGAACTGAAAGCCATGCGCAAGCAGCTGGCCGACAGCGCCGACGTCAGCGGTATCAACCAGCGCCAGGCCGAGCTGCGCCGGAACCTCAACGAGGTGGAGGACAAGCTCCGCGCATCTCAGCCCAAGAAGGAGCGCCCCAAGCCCACCCGTGGCATTCTGGTGGGGGATACCGTGGAACTCCTGAAACTGGGGACCAAGGCCAGCGTCCTTGCCATCAACAAGGATGGCACCTACCAGCTCCAGGCGGGCATCCTGAAGCTCACCGCGAAGCCCGATGAAATTTACCTTCTGGAAAACGAAAACCCCTACAAGGCCAAGGGCGGCCATCCTGCCCACTCCGGCCGGGAAATGAAAATGACCGCCATGCCGACAGAGGTCGATCTGCGGGGCATGGACACGGTGGAGGCCATCTGCGTGCTGGAACGGTATCTGGACGAAGCCATGCGGGCAAACCTGAGTACCGTCCGCATCATCCACGGCAAGGGAACTGGCGCACTGCGTGCCGCCGTCCAGCAGTCCTTGAAAAAGAATAAGTTCATCAAGAGCTTCCGTCTGGGCGTCTACGGCGAGGGCGAGGACGGCGTGACCATAGCAGAATTCCGTTAAATCGGGAATGAAAAACACTTTTCTCAATACGAGGAGGCGGCTTTCTTTCGATTTTCTTAAGGTATTGTGAAAAAAGAACGAAAAACAGTTGACATTTTCGGTAAAAATAGCTATCATATATTTAGGGTGTATCTGAAAACTGCCAAAACGCCCAAGCAGCGGCTCTTTTTGCCCTGTGCTTCCCCATTTTCCCTTGAAATACAGCAAGTATTCCTGCGGAAAAATGGCTTGCCCAGGGCAAAAATCCCTCGCTGTTGGTCATTTCGCCAGCTTTCAGATGCACCCTAGACCCGTCGTATCCGCGTGGATATGGTGAAAAGGAGTGTATGGAAATGTTCAATAAAGAAGTGGTGGTTCGTTGTGAATCCGGCCTGCATAACCGGCAGGCGACCTACTTCGTACAGAAGGCCAACGAATTTGAAAGCAGCATCTGGCTGGAATCCGGCAGCCGCAGGATGAACGCCAAAAGCTTGCTGGGTATCATGTCTCTGGGTGTCGTGACCGGTACTACCGTGACCCTGAGCGCTTCCGGTCCTGACGCCGAAGCCGCCGTCAACGCGCTGGATGAACTGCTCCAGAGGGACGTGTATTAAGACATTTACTTACTTAACCGCCTCAATGCCCCAAATGCATTGGGGCGGTACTTTTTTGACGCTCGTGAGGGGAAGACAATGACCTTTGATGAACTGAAAGAAAAAGCCCTGTCCTTGCCCTATGCCCCCGGCGTGTACATCATGCGGGACAAGACGGACAAGGTCATCTATGTGGGCAAGGCGAAGAAGCTGAAAAACCGGGTCAGCCAGTATTTTCAGGACACGGCGTCCCACACCCCCAAGACCCGGCTGATGGTGAGTAAAATCCACCATTTTGACATCATTGTCGCTGCTTCCGAATTTGAAGCGCTGGTGCTGGAATGCTCCCTCATCAAGCGCTACATGCCGAAATACAACATCCTTCTGAAAGATGACAAGGGCTACCCCTACCTAAGGCTTAACATGAAGGACATTTACCCGGTCATCACCATGGTCAGCAAACCGGCGGACGACGGCGCGGACTATTATGGCCCCTACGGCGGCAGAGCCGTGACCCACGATGTGATGGAGGCCATCCGGCTGACCCTCAAGCTCCCCGGCTGCCACAAGCAGTTTCCCCGGGACATCGGCAAGGAGCGCCCCTGCCTGAACTATCACATGAACCAGTGCGCCGGGTGGTGTCAGGAGAACAAAAGCTGCACCGAGTACCGGGAGACCATGCTGCAGGCGCGGGAGCTATTGAAGGGAAATTACAAGGCGGTGGCCGAGCAGCTGCGGGGACAGATGCTCTCCGCCGCGGACAATCTGGAATTTGAGCTGGCGGCCAGCCTTCGCGACCGGCTGAACGCGGTGGAAAACCTGGGGCAGAAGCAGCTTGTAACGGCCGGTACTCTCGCGGACACCGACGTGGTCGGCTACGGGGAGACCGAAGCCAAGGCGTGCTTTGCCGTGCTGCATTTTTCCGGCGGCAATCTGCTGGACAAGGACTACGAAGTGTTTTCCAGACCCGACGACAAGCTGGAAGCCGTTTCCAGCCTGCTCAAGCAGTTCTATCTCAGCCGCGGCATCTCCCCCAAGCGGGTTCTGCTGCCCTTTGAGATCGACGACGGCGAGCTGTTCGCCGAGCTGCTGGAACAGCAATACGGGCGGCGGCCGAAGCTCCACGTCCCCCAGCGGGGCGACAATCTGCGTCTGGTGGAGCTGGCCTGCAAAAATGCCTTTGAGGAAGCTGAGCGTGTCACCGGCAGGGAAGAGCGGGTCAGCGCGACGCTGACGCTTCTTGGAAAAATGCTGGCCATTCCCGCCCCGAAACGGATGGAATCCTTCGATATTTCCAACATTTCCGGCACGGACATCGTTGCCAGCATGGTGGTATTTCAGGAGGGAAAGCCGAAGAAAAGCGACTACAAGCGCTTCAAGGTGGAGGGGCTGACCGATCAGGACGACTACGCCTCCATGCGTCAGGTCGTGACCCGGCGGTTTGTCCATTACAAGGCGGGGGACAAGGGCTTTGACGAAGCCCCCGACCTGCTGCTCATCGACGGCGGCGTGACTCACGCGAAGGTGGCCGTGGCTGCGCTTCAGGAGCTGAACCTGTCCTTCCCGGTGTTCGGCATGGTGAAGGACGACCGGCACCGCACCCGTGCGCTGGTGACGCCGGAGGGGGAGGAGATCCGCATTGACAACAATCAGGCGATTTTCTCCCTCATCGGCCAGATTCAGGAGGAGACCCACCGCTTCGCCATCACCTACCATCGCCAGCTCAGGAGCAAGCGTCTGCGGTATTCCGAACTGGACGGCATTCCCGGCATCGGGGCAAAGCGGAAGCAGGAGCTGCTGCGGCAGTTCAAATCCCTCTCCGCCATCGGACAGGCGACCCTCCCGGAACTGGAACGCCTGCTCCCCAAAGACGCCGCCGCCGCGGTATATCATCATTTTCATGAAAAGGGGGAAGAATAATGCGTGTCATCACAGGAAAAGCCCGCGGGGTTCAGCTGAAAACCCCTGACGGTATGCTGACCCGCCCCACCGCCGATCGGGTGAAGGAGGCGCTGTTCAGCGTCATCCATTTTGACATTCCGGGGGCAAGGGTGCTTGACCTGTTCGGCGGCACCGGACAGCTGGGCATCGAGGCGCTGAGCCGGGGGGCGAAAAGCGCCGTGTTCGTGGACGCCCGGGAGGATGCCTGCAAACTCATCCGGGAAAACCTGAAACGCACCCGGCTTCAGGAGGATGCACGAGTCGTCCGCAGCGATTATCTGGATTATCTTTCCAGATGCCGGGAACAATATGATATTATCTTCCTTGACCCGCCTTACGCGGAAGTTTTTTTGGAAAATTCCTTAAATCGCATCACCGAAATTGACATTTTGCATTCAGGTGGTATAATAGTAGCAGAGCGCCCGCTGGGGAAGGAATTGCCTTGGGACTACCCGGGCTACACCCGGTCGCGGGATTATCAGTATGGAAAGATTCTGCTGACGTTTTATCGGAAAGACGGCGGCAGTCAGGAAACAATATGAAGGTTGCGATTTATCCGGGCAGCTTTGACCCGGTCACCAGCGGTCATCTGAATATCATTCGCCGTGGTGCGAATATTTTTGATAAACTCATCGTGTGTGTCATGGTCAACGCGGGGAAAAATCCCATGTTCACGCTGGAGGAACGGGTGGAGCTGATCCGCCGGGTCACCAGCGACCTGCCCAATGTGGAGGTGGACTGTTCCGCCGAGCTGCTTGCGGACTATGCCCGACGCCGGGGGAGCTGCGTCATCCTCAAGGGACTGCGCGCCGGATCCGACTTTGAGAACGAATTTCAGATGGCACTGATCAACCGCAAGATCAACCCGGAGCTTGACACCATGTTCCTGACGGCTTCCAGCGAGTATATGTTCCTCAGCTCCAGTCTGGTGAAGGAGCTGGCCAGCTATGGCGCGGATCTTTCGGATTTCCTGCCCGCAGAGATCATTCCGGACTTTCAGAGGCGAATTGAGCAACGAAGACTATCCCTTCAAGGAGGAAAATGAACATGAGCGATCGTAATAGCGAAGACATCATTGGCGCATTGTACGACATGGTGCAGGATGCCCGGTCCATGCCTCTGGCAGCCGACAAGTGCATTCTGGAACGGGACAAGGTTCTGGATATGCTGGATGAGATCATCGCCCAGCTGCCTGCCGAACTGAAGCAGTCGAGAACCATTGTGGAATCCCGCAATGAGCTGATCTCCCAGGCGCGCCGGGAGGCGGAGAGCATCGTGCGTCAGGCGCAGGAACAGTCGAAGCAGATGGTCACCAAGGAGGCCATCTATGTCGAGGCCAAGAAGCGCAGTGAGGAGCTGGTTGGTCAGACTCAGGCGAAGATCGAGCAGCTGCGCAAGGCCGGAAACGCCTATATGGACGATTCCCTGCGTCAGACGGAGGAGGTTGTCTCCAAGGCACTGGCGGAGATTCGGGAGACGCGGATGAAGTTCCGCACCGTCACCGAAGCGCAGCAGCAGCGCAAGACCCCCAATGTGGACGTAGAAGTGTAAGGCTTCTCAAATTTAAAACTGCACCGGGATGGGCTTTGCCCATCCCGGTTTTTTATCCCCGGCTTTTTACAAAGCCGGGGAAATGTTTGTCCGGCGGTAGACCCCTGATCCGATGATGGTAAAGGGACAGGTTCTTTTCCTCTCCGGAACCGAATATGCTTGAGCGAAAGGGGAGAGGGAAATGGTTGCAAACAAGAAAATCACCGGCAGAGCGACATCCTTGCCTGTCGGGCTTGCGATCGGAGCGGCGTGCAGCCTTGCTGCGATGCTGATTCTGACAGCGATACTGGCAAAGCTGGTGGAAGCCGAGACACTTCCGGTGGAGAAGATCGGCTACGGCATTATGGTGCTGCTGATTGTATCGTCTTTTGCCGGGGCTATGATTTCCTTCGGTCGAATCAAACGGCAGCGGATGCTGGTGTGCATCGTGTCGGGGGTGGTCTACTTCGCCATGCTGATGTCCATGACCGCACTGTTCTTCGGGGGGCAGTACAGCGCCGTGGGTACGACCGCACTGCTGGTTCTGGCGGGCAGCGGAGCGGCCGCACTACTGGGACTGCGGCAGGGCAGGGGAGCAAAACGTACAAAAATTAAGGTGCCGCATCGTTAATCTGTACAAATGGTAATGGTGGGTAAATAAAATTTACCCACCATAGGTAGAATGCAGGAAAAATTGCAGAATCAATATTTAGTGCGTAATTCTTAAGTTTCCCGCAATATGTTGTCAAATAGTTGAAAATGGTAAAGAAAAATAACGGCCTGGTTTGCGTGGTTTACATAAAAATGTTAACATAAATCTTGTCATAATCCACAAAAATTCCTGATTTTGCTAAAAACAGCTTGAATTTTTGTAAATTCTGGAGTATAGTATGAGTGTATTTAATAAAGGTTCAGTTATACCTGTGCCATGTACACCTCTGCTGATTCCATACCAAAGGAGGTAACCCGTCTCATGGCACAGCTTTTCCATCGGAATATGCCCGCCTGGTGGCGCAAGTACTGCTTCTTGTTTCTTGCATTCTGCTGGATAGCCGGACTTCTGTCCGGCGCTTCTGCCTGTCTCGCGGCAGGGGATTCCCTGAATTCTCTGATGCGCGGCGCCGCAGCGCGGCCCGTGTCGATCGTATCCCTGTTGGGCGTGACCATGTTTCCTTTCCTACTTTCCGCTTTTGCGGTTTATATTTCCGAGCCGTGGCTGCTTCTGATCGTGAGCTTTGGGGATGCGTTCGTGCTTTCCTTTGTTTCTCTCGGCGTGATGCGGTGCGGCGGCTCCGCCGGATGGCTTGTCCGGTGGCTTCTCGTTTTCAGTGCCAGCCTTGCTTCGCCGCTTATGTACCTGTACTGGCTGCGGCACCTGACGGGGCGCAGGCGCTTTGACGGCCTTGAGGCCGCCTGCGTGCTCTGCTTATGCGCACTGATCGGAAGCGTTGATTTTCGCTTGGTTTCGCCGCTTCTGGCGAGATTGATACACGGGTAGAAAGGACATATTGGTACGCGCATTCATGCTGGACTTGATTCACGCCTATGAAACTTACCTGACGAAGGTAAAGCAGGCATCCGCCAACACGGTCTGCTCCTACATGCGGGACATTCGGCAGTTCACCGAGTGGCTGCAGGAAAGCGAGCATACGGACATTCTGGATGCCACCCAACTGAATATCAGTGACTACCTGAGTCATCAGCGCGTGGAAGGAAAGTCCGGTGCTACGATTTCCCGGACGCTGGCAAGTCTGAAAAATTTCTATGCCTATGTCATTTCCACCGGCTTTCTGGAAGAATCCCCCGTCAGCGGGGAGATTCACGTGGACAGAGGAGAGAAGAAGCTGCCACAGATCCTCACAGGCAAGGAAGTGGAGCTTCTGCTGGCGCAGCCCTCTGGCGTGGATGCCAAGGGCCTGCGGGACAAGGCCATGCTGGAAGTCATGTACGCCACCGGCATCCGTGTCACGGAGCTGATCGACCTGAACGTGGAGGACGTCAATCTGGAGCTGGGCATTCTCAAGTGTACCGGCGCTAAGAAATCCCGGGTCATTCCGCTGTATCCCGCTGCCCTCCGGGCGCTGAGCGTGTACTTAAAGGAAGTCCGGCTGCTCATGGTGGACGACCCCAGAGAGCAGGCGCTGTTCGTCAACGTAGGCGGCGCGCGGATGAGCCGTCAGGGCTTCTGGAAAATTCTCAAGAGCTATCAGGAGAAGGCGGGCATCGAGAAGGACATTACGCCCCACACCCTGCGGCACAGCTTCGCGGTGCATCTGCTGGAAAACGGCGCCGACCTCGGCTCTTTGCAGGAGCTGATGGGTCACAGCGATATTTCCTCTACTCAGATGTATACCCACATGGTCAATCAGAAGCTGAAATCCGTCTACGAAAAGTGCCATCCCAAAGCGTAAAAGGCCAGCCGTTCCCTCGCCTCCAAATAGGAAAACATGAGAAAGACAGTAAAATCGTGGAGACAGGAATTGAAAATTTCGCGCTTTGCATGGTATAATCATTTTGGATGATTGTAGCTTAACAGTGTTAACGGCGATGCTATAGTTTTATACGTCGAACTCAGCACCTGTTGGCATCTGGAATCTGCGGAGGAATCGTATGAACATAATCATAAAAAGAATGGAGACCGACGAAGAAATCAAAGGAAAAGCATTTGTTCACTGGAAAGCTTGGCATGAGGCTTATCCTTGCCTCGTTAGTCAGGAATACCTCGATAACCTAACTTATGAGAAATGCGAAAGCATGGCATTCAGTTGGCGAGATAATTTGCTTGTTGCAATGGACAGAAATACAGTAATTGGGTTTGTTGGTTATGGAGATCGCGGAGAAGAATCACCTAATGCCGGAGAAATATTTGCATTATACATTCTGTCGGAATACTATGGGACAGGTGTGGGACTGAAACTGATGCAAGCGGGCTTGAAGGAGTTGTCTGCTTATCCAGAAGTGTATCTATGGGTTTTGAAAGGCAACAAGCGCGCTATACGCTTTTATGAAAAATGTGGTTTCGTCGCTACTGGAGAAGAAATGGTAAGCTCAAAAATCAATGCAGCAGAAATCAAAATGAAATTAACTCGATAAATGCAAGTTTGGCAAGCTGAACACAATAACCGAATACCGAGCATCAGACCGCTGACCGCGCCGTGTGCGTACAGTCAGCGGTCTTTTTTACCTCAAATCAAGAACGAATCGACCACCCATGACAAAGAAATAAGGAAACGGTACAGCCGAAGCCATACCGTTCTCTCTTTCCTCACGATATCTTCTTGTCGGGAGTCATCATCCGGCTGGCCTTGTTTCTTGTTGACAATCCATGATATAGTAGTAGGCGAAAGGTCGTGATTCATTTGAAAAAGAAGAAATGGCTGCTTCTGCTCATTCCGGCGGTTCTGCTTCTGGCAGCGGCGCTTTTTTGGTTTCTGTATCTGTCGCCCAGAATGACGCTGTCAAATGCCGCCGATGACGCGCTGTCCAAGCTGGAACAGCGGCTGGCGGAAAGCCCCGTCCCGATTCTTGCCAAGGGGTATGATGAAAGCGGGAGGAACACAACGTCTTTGGCACTGACCGTTTCAGACGGCGTTCAGTACGATATGCAGGTTCAGACCGACCTGACCTCCAATCAGATCCTCGCCGATGGTACGATCCGGATAGACGGAAAGGCGCTGAATCTGTCGGCCTATCTGGACAAAGAGTTCGCCGCCATTACCTCCGAAGATTTGTTCAAGGGCGGCTATTACGGCATCACCTACGACACGTTTTCCTCAGACGTCCGCTCGTTCCCGCTGCTTTCCCGGCTGATTCCCAGTGCGACCCTCAGTAAGCTGGATTCCTCCGTGGAAAAGCTGCAAGTATATATGAACCGTACCAGGCAGGTTCCCCAGCTCCCGGAGGTGCAGGAAGAGGACATTCACAAGCTGATACTGGGGTTGCTGGTGCTGAAAAGTGACGTCCACAAGGAGACGCTGACGGTGGACGGCCAGAGCTTAGAATGCCTTCGCTTTGATTACAGTGCCACCGGCGAACAGGCGGGGACGCTTCTCGGATATCTGATGGACACCGGCGGACTTTCTCAGGGGGACATTAACGCTTCGTTTTATCTCTATGGCAAGACGTTGGTCGCCGTCCGCTGTGACGGCAGGGCAGGGGAGAACCGGGCAGCCCTCAGACTGGATTTAGGGCTGGACGCGGCGCAGGGCGATGTGTCCATTGCGGTCGAAAAGTTGGAAAACGGGGAAAAGTCCGCGTTTTCCTATAAGATCGGCGCACGGGGAGCAGACGGTGCGCACACCGAAACCGCCGCATTCGGCACTCAGTCTATTTCCTGCGACTGGCAGCCGAAGACCGGGGACATGGTGCTGACGCTTCCGGGGAAATCGCCCATTTCCCTGAATCTTTCTCAGGCGCAGGACGGTTTCCAAATCCAGACAAAGGATTTTGCGGCCCTGATCGGCATTAGCAGCCAGAAGGGCTTCGACAGCACCATGACCGTCCGCAAAGGTTCTGCCATCACCACGCCGAAGTACAAGAATCTGGACGAGTGGTCGCTGGACGACCTGCTGGTTCTGCTGGGCAGCATCGGCGGCCTGCTCGGCTTCAAATAATTGTCACGAAATAAATCCGCACCCCATCAAAAACGGGGTGCGGATTTATGTATTGTGTCAGAGCTTAAATTCCGGTCATGGCCGCCAGAACATCCACTTCCATCTTCTGGATGCTCTTCTTCATAGCCAAGCCCTCGCTGATATCCACATCGGTAAAATCGCCCATGTGGGTGCAGACGATGCGGTTGGTCTTGCCCTGAAGCAGCAGCTCTACGGCGAGATAGCCCATCTTGGTGGCGTTGACGCGGTCGCGTCCGGTAGGGGAGCCGCCGCGCTGAATGTGACCCAGAACGGTCACACGGGGGTCGAGGTCGATGGCGTCCTTGATCTTCGCCGCAATGTCAGCGGCAGAACCGGCGCCCTCGGCAACGACGATCATGTAATGGGTGAAGCCGTTGAACCGCGCCTGACGGATCTTCTCGATCACGTCCCGCTCGAAATCGATAGGCTCCTCGGGAACCAGAACAGCAGTTGCACCCACGGCCAGACCGACGTACATGGCCAGATATCCGGCGTTGCGGCCCATGACCTCCACGACGGAGCAGCGCTCGTGGGACTGCATGGTGTCCCGCAGCTTATCGATGCACTCAATGGCGGTATTGGCGGCGGTGTCGAAGCCGATGCAGTAATTGGTACAGGAGATATCGTTGTCGATGGTGCCGGGAATGCCGATGACGTTGATGCCGTACTTGCTCAGCGCCTGAGCGCCCCGGAAGGTGCCGTCGCCGCCGATGGCAATGATGCTGTCCAGTCCCAGAAATTTGCAGGTAGAGACCGCCCGACGCTGACCTTCCTCGGTCATGAATTCCTGACTGCGGGCAGTGTACAAAATGGTGCCGCCCCGATTGATCGTATGGGAAACGCTCTTTTCATCCAGACGAACGATATCGCCGGTGATGAGACCGTTCCAGCCCCGGCGGATACCGTAGCATTCCAATCCGTGATACAGCGCAGTACGGACGACCGCACGGACACAAGGGTTCATGCCAGGCGCGTCTCCGCCGGAAGTCAGCACACCGATTCTCTTTACGCTCATAATGATTCCTCCTGATTGGATTAATACCTGACCATATTTTACAGAGTTTTTCGGGAAAAGTAAAGAGACATTTTTGTAAATTTTCGGGACTGGAAGGATACGTGAGGAGGCGGTGAGGGCGGGAGTGTGCAGATGTGAAGACTGCGTCATTTGAGCACGAGATTTTCCGACTATAAATATTTTAGCTCCTATATTGACGGGTAGAATTTTCTAGTGTATATTTTAAATAGAAGGGGTTCCGATGCAGATAAACAAGTAATCGGACAAGTCATGCGAGATAAAAGTGTTACGGCTTTTTTCTATGGCAAAAGCAATCGGAAAGCAGGAGGCCAACGAAGTCAGTTCCAGACTGACGAACCCTAATATGTCTTTCGACAAGGCGGTTGAAATGCTGAGCGTTCTAGGCTATGAGGTAGTCATTCAGGAGCGTAGACCGGGTGCCAGAAGGGCAGAGCAGAGCGTGATTGACCAGAAGGAGGGCTGAAATATGTGGGTGATTTTGATTATTCTTTTCCCCGTTTTTGTGCTAATGGAGCTTCTGAAACATAAATAGATCTCCTGCAATAGCGGGAGCCAAACCAGAGAACTGCCTGCGCGTTTCTGCGCAGGCAGCGCTTTGTATCAAGGTAATATCGTGCATTTTTCCTTTGTATTCTGCCTAAATCCACGCGGCCGGAACAGGCAAATTTCATTTCCTTTACCAAAATCACCCAAAAACAGGAAAACCGTATTGACAATCCCAAAGAAAGTGGTACTATACACCTAACATTTCGTCAAATGCTTTGAGCAGGACACGACTTCCCCGGATCACCGCTTTCAGAGAG
>ERZ837910.1004-NODE-1004-length-41887-cov-6.561221_pt1 | contig 41887 bp, 30 predicted proteins | sample MGYA00519940_ERZ837910 | MGnify/ENA primary metagenome ERZ837910 (study PRJEB31850, sample SAMEA3708825) | human gut metagenome | biome: human gut; feature: human-associated habitat; material: faeces | place: China | collected 2014 ... | reverse complement strand
ACTAGTTTGTTTACTAATCGTGCTTAATTTCTAATTTGTGGACTTTGTGCGGTGTGGCCTTAGAAGTTCTTGATGAAACGAAACATTTTAAGATGCTGATTAAAGCTATAGAAGTAACAGAGTTTGTGCTGATTTCTCAGTAGCTGCGTTAGATTAACTAGGTGCATAAGGAAAGACAATTGATTAGATTCTGATACTTTTTGCTTCTTAAACTCCAATTTAATGACTCAAGTCGATACGAGATGGTGAAAATTAACTTTATTGCTATATAGATATATGGGGAGATTAATATTGCGTGAAACAATAAAGCCCTCTGTGAGTACGGTAAAACACTCACAGAGGGCTATGTTTTCATAAGTATATGGCTTTTTTATAACAGCAGATAATATTAAATTATCGGAGGTAGACAAATGGACATAGTAGTATTTAAATCCACAATGAATGATGCGGTATGCGATTTTCTTTTAAAAGCATTTAATGAAAACAGAAGAAAAATAGATTTTAAAACTAAAGACTCGGATTTGTTAGACATTCAATCAAACTATCAGGAAAATGGAGAATTCTGGTGTGCAATTGATTGGAAAGGCGATATAATTGGTACAATTGGGCTTCGAAAATTATCAGATTGCTATGAAATAAGAAGATTTTTTGTTAATAAGAAAAACCAGGGCAAGAACATTGGGACAGAATTACTTAATACATTAATAGAATATGCAATAAGTATAAATGCACAAAATCTGAGAGCTGCTGTAATGATTGAAGGAAAAATAGTACAAAGTATGCTATTAAAATACGGTTTTTGTTATACCAAAAGGTATAACGAAAGCTCAGCAGATTTATTTATGGAGCTTGAACTAACGTCAAGCTTTATATATAGATTTCGTCTGAACAATATAAGAAAATCAAATCAAATTTCACTAATACTTAATCCAACTGAAAATATACCTTGTCACGAAATCGATACATCCTTTATTGAAGGGCTTTACGTCAGCGAACGCTTTAAAGATCTCAATGATAAAATTATATTTGCAGGCAGGAATGACTACATACGTTTTTGCGAGTACGTTAAAGAAATATGGAAGAAAAAACTAAATGCCTCTGATGCAGATCTAAAAACGCTGTCAGGATTAAATGCTCACTTGGTGCTATTTTTATGCATCATGAAAGCCAATGAGAGTGTTCTTATACTTCCGGAAATATGTGGCGGACATTTCGCTACACAAAAAATACTGGAGAGTTTCGGTGCAAACGTTTATTCTATGATATCTGATTGTTCTGATTTAAAAGTCGATAAAGAAAAAACTCTAGACCTTATTCATAAGATTAACCCTACTTATATATTTGTGGACAGGAGCGAAGGATTAAATTATGAAGATTTTTCTTGGATAGGAAGTGTAAAAAACTCATACAAGATTTTTGACGCATCCCAATATTTTACCCAAATTATAACAAATGATTACCCATCACCTTTTGAATGGGGCTTTGACATGATTGTATCAACACTGCATAAAAATTATCCTGGTCCGCAGAAAGGAATAATTGCGGTACAAGATAAAAATAGTACTGTATGGCGAAGATATTTGGAAAATGCTAAAATGTATATTTCTAATACGCACCCCGTGGATATTGTGAACTCGGTTATTCCGCTCTTGGATGAAAAAGCATTTATCAATTATTCAAAAACATGTATTGAATGCGCAAGCATTCTTGATCAAGAATTAAAAAAACGCGGGGTAACAGTAATTTCTAGGAGGATGACAGAACCCTCAACATTACATATATGGATTCAGTGTGATACCAAGGCTGAGAGTTATGAATACTATCTCAAATTAGAAAAGCTGCACCTTTTGACTAATTACCGTATGCTGCCATATGATATGGGATTTGGATTAAGAATCGGAATAAGTGCGGCAGTAAGACAAGGATTATTGCCAAAGCACATTCCCTCTCTTGCGGATATTATGGCGTACGCATATCACAATCCTCTCGACGCTTCAGTAACCAAAAAAGCAGCAAAACTAATTCGGCTTATCAAAGGTTAATTATATGATTGTTTGAATTTTTAAGCCTTTCCCTTATGTTGTGTAAAAACAAGATGTTAACGGAAGATAGGAAATAGCAAGTCCAGATAGTCAGAAAGTGTGTATGCAGTTGTGCTCAAGGACGCTATTTCTTATCAGTCTAATGCGACAGATGGCAATGATAACAATCAAAACATAAACGATCCTGTGATCAAGTTATTGTAAGATAATTGGATAAAGCTTTATTACTGTCAACACCTCAGGAAGTAATTCCATTTTCGGCAATTGGGCGGATATCTGTTTTTCTCTTTCCAAAAAAGGATATTTCTCAACAAGATTATTGATCTTATCGAATTCCTTTTGGCATTGTTTTTTATTTCTCCAATTAGTAAGTATATTAAAAAGAGAAAGCAAAAAGTCCAGTCTTGCTGTGCCGTAATAATTTTTGAACTCGGTGTAACAAGCATAGGCTTTATTATAGCATTCTTTAATTTGTTTTTTTGTGTCGGCACTAAAAGATAATCCTTTGTCATTACTTAGGTTTTCTGGTTTGATTATCAAGCGTTTCATGTCCAAAGTGTTAGCATAAGCAACAAAAACATCAATTTTCTGCCAGGATGCCATGCTCTTAAATTCATGAATTTTATCCCTTATCTCTTCATTATTGAAATCAGAACATGCCATTTTTAGATCGCATTTTTTTAATTGGGCAGCCATAAGAGATTTTTTATCCCCATATCCAGATTTTAAAGCCATATTGTAATACTCGACAGCCTGCATAATAAGATCACTGCATTCTTCATGCTGAAAAATCTTTTTGGGAATTTCAATATAATGAATACTATTAGCATTTATGTAAAGATTCTCATAATATACTTTTTTATTATTGTTGCTGCCTAGAAATGACAGAAACGATTTCTTTATCTCATAAGGGCATGGAGTCCCCAGTATATAAAAACTGCGTATGCAGTCTGTGTAACAGCGCTGAATTATCTCCCTGCATACTCTTTCATTCTTATATGCAGATAAAGCACTGATAATAGATAAAAAAGAAAATTTAAGCTTTTCTCTTGACAGTTCTTTAAAGTCACCTTGTTCGGTCCTAATATGAAGCTTCCAATATTTTGCACACTCCGAGAAATAACCGCCGCTTTTTTCAAGATCTGTTAGATAGGCATTTATTCTGTTAATAACGTCCACATTACAACTTCCATGACATGATTCAATTATACCAAGCATGAGCAAATTTCTTTCCTTGGGGTCATTAGAGTTTGATATCAATTGGTCATATATTCTGAAAGCTTCGTCATGTTTCCCCATATGAAATTTCAAAACTGCCTGCTGATATTTGAACAGTTCTATCTTTTCTTCAGACTGTTTTCTTAGAAGCTGATCCATGAAGATATAGTTTCCAGAATCGCACGCTTCCCCAAATACTTTTTCAATTTTATCGGATTGCTGCGCTTTTATTGAGTCAATAGAACTATGTACAATAAAACTCCACTTACATAAAGGGTCGATTTTTTCTTCATTTAGCAGTATAATCTTGTTTAAAAAAGCGGAGCTTACATTCAATTCCTTTTCCGGGATCATGCAAGTGCAATAAATATATTTTTTATGCGTTAACAAGCAATGAAACCAGCCATAGCTGTGAAACTCTTTTAAACATCTCATCACAAATCTTTTCTCTAACCCCATTAAATTCCACGTGATCTCAAGATCAACCAAAGAATACACTTCACATAAAATGTACAACACTGTAAGCATCTCCATTTTCTTGCAGCTTAATTCTTTTATTCTTTCAGCACCTTCTTCGTATGGAACACTACATTTAAAATCGAATAGATGATCTGTATTTTCATCAGATAGTGTGTTGGATAGGTTACTGTTATATAAAATAATAAAACTGGTATTACAGCTTTTGAGTCTAGTGGAATGATCACTTATAAAAGATTCCCCCATCTCTTCGGTGTCATCTAAAAAAACTATATTTTTCTTTATCTTATCTCTATTAGATATGCGAAATAAATCTTCTATTTCATTTTTTCTTGTCAAACAGCTGATATATATTATCTCTTTTTTTGAATTAAATACAGGCCTATCAGAATAGCTAAAAATGTTCTCAACCAAGTTTAACGCAGCAGTCGTTTTACCAGTTCCTTTATCACCGTGTGCTATAATGTAAAAGAAATCAGCTCCTATATTATTGGTTATTTGAGATATAAATTCCTCCTGCTTATTATTTAGTAAAATGTTATTCTTAGAATAATGCAAATATATTTTTTGAGCTAAAAAGATAGCAAATGCTCTATGACTTTTTATTGAGCGCAAGAAATCTATTGCCGAAAACGAACTCAACAACCCCAGAACTATTGTAAGAATACTTATATTATCATCTTTTGAAATTACTATTGACACTACTGTTAGAATAACAAATAATGCTATGCCCAAAATTGATATTATTACAGATAGAAGTTTTACCTTTTTTGGTATTATTTCTATTTTATCTATTATCATGAATTACTACCTCCGATAATTTAATATTATCTGCCTATAACCTTATACAATCATTATACTCCTAACCCAATGTAATTTCAATATTAACACCCAAAATACGTCGTTATGCACAAATTGACATTTTGAATATGTGCAATTCGACAAACAATTTATGAAAGGGTATAATGTTGATATAAAAACAAAAGGAGAAAAAACCATGATTCTACAAGAAGCTATCAGCACATATCTCGAATACTGTATTGATCAGAAAACTCTCAGTCCCAAAACAACCAAAGCGTACCAGATAGACCTTCAGCAATTTGCTGAGTTTACTCAGAACAAATATGACCGTGAGCATATCCAGAAATACATAACCCAGCTTCATAAGCAGTTCAAACCCAAAACTGCAAAACGGAAGATTGCTGCGCTGAAAGCGTTCACACATTACCTTATGGTGCAGGACATCATAGACATGAATCCATTCGATAAAATCGACACGTCGTTTCGCGAACCTATAATGCTTCCTAAAACTATCCCGTTCAATATAATCAGTGCAATTCTAGCTTCGGCGTACGGCTCGCTGAAGTTCTGCCGGACTGAATATTCCAGAAACTGCGCACTCCGCGATATTGCCGTGCTTGAAACTCTTTTTGCTACTGGAGCTAGGGTATCAGAAATATGCACCCTTACCCCCGACGCAATAGACCTGGAAAACCATACACTGAAAATTTTCGGCAAAGGCTCAAAAGAACGAATAATCCAGATTGAAAACCCAGATGTTCTGAAAGCGCTCAGCAACTATTTTGCCGCTTTTCAAGACGATATTTCCTGCGCGGGATTTTTCTTTGTTAATAAGCTGAAACATCGCCTGTCTGAGCAGTCGGTACGAACAATGATAAACCGCTACGTTACGTCCATTGGGTACGAACGCCACATTACTCCGCATATGTTCAGGCATTCATTTGCAACCTTACTACTTGAAGAGGACGTGGATATCCGTTATATTCAAAGAATACTCGGGCATAGCTCCATTACTACAACACAGATCTACACTCATGTTGCCATGGCAAAGCAGAAGGAAATTTTATCTGTAAAGCACCCGCGAAACAAAATAAAACTTTGAAATGCTATAAAATTACTGTAATACGAAACCCCATTCCCGATAATCGGGATTTCTCAGAGCGGATTTATGATATTATTAAAGTACAGGCAGGAATGCTTGTGAAAGCTCATTGAAAACTGAATAGCAAAGCAAACACATAAGTTGCAGAGCTGTGCTATTTCTGACAGTCAAGCGCCAAGACATTCCTGCTTTCGATCTGACGCGGTATCTCATTATCCGTGACCACCTATTTTTTGCGCGAGAATAAAAGATACCATGTCACCTGCCGACGGTTCGCAGGCGCCCTAAACGCATAGGGCGTCCTTAAAGGAACGAGCGCATTTGCAGCCTGCAATATAATGATACTTCCGGTGACGGCCGTCCCATAGGAATGGGCAGAGGTGAGAGTCCTATGTGCGAATGCGTAACTACTCGCAGTTTGCTTTGAAGAAGATATGGTCAGAAAAATGGGTCGGACTGTACGAAAAAAACGGAATGTCCGACCTATTTTAGATTGTAGTCTGCTTACATAAGCCAATGGTAACGACATTGGTTTATGTAAGTAAATTATAAGCGAGAAAGGAACTGTCAATGGAAGTCAGCAAAATGAGCACAGAGGAAGTCATTATTGGCAACACCACATACGTTGTGAAAACAAATGCCAAGAATGTTTCACCAGAATTTGTAAAGAAAACAGTTAAGAAAATTCTTTTCGACACTTTAAAGCGAAAAATTTAGAAAATCTATGGACAAACCCTCCCAGCCATGTTATAATATAAATAAGGTAAGGTCTGCGTTTGTTCAAGCGGCGGGAGGAGGACATTTATGAACTTGAACAGCGCAATAACCGAAAGCGGTGCAGTCACCGCACTCTATTGCCGGCTTAGCTGCGATGATGATAACGATGGCGAGAGCCTCTCGATTGAAAATCAGAAGAAACTGCTTACACAATATGCTGACGAAAAAGGCTTTTTGAACACCAGATTTTACGTTGATGACGGAATATCCGGAACGACATTTGAGCGTGACGGTTTCAAGGCTATGCTGAACGATGTTCAGAACGGCGAAGTTAAAACGGTTATAGTCAAGGATATGAGCCGTTTCGGAAGAGATTACATTCAAGTGGGTATGTACACGGAAATTTTATTTCCGCAGAACAATGTCCGTTTCATCGCAATTAACGACAGCTATGACAGTGCAAACGGCGACAACGACTTTATTCCGTTCAAGAATATCATGAACGAATGGTATGCGAAAGACACAAGCAAGAAAATTAAGGCGGTCAATCGGGCAAAGGCACGGGCGGGCGAACATCTTACTTCAAATGTGCCTTACGGTTATATCAAGAACCCTGATAACCCCAAGCAATGGATAATTGACGAGGAATCCGCCGATGTCGTTCGTGAAATATTTCAGCTTTGTTTACAAGGTCTGAAAATGAACCAGATAGCAAATATTCTTTGTGCGAGAAAGGTCTTGATTCCAACGGTTTACAAGTCTGTCAACGGAATCGTTAATCGTAATTTCAATGAGGAAACAAAATACTTTTGGAACAGCGATACGGTTTCTCGCATTCTTGCAAATCGCTGCTACGCTGGCGATACGGTAAACGGTAAAACCACAAAGAAATCTTTCAAAATCAAGAAACGTATTGATTTATCACCGGAGGAATGGCAAATAGTCCCGAACACTCATGAGGCGATAATCGAACGTGAAACTTGGAATTTGGTTCAGAAGATCCGACAAGGACGACGGCGTAATGTAAAGCATAACCACCAGATACCGGTTTTGTCGGGGCATCTTTTCTGTGCTGACTGCGGGAGGAAACTGTACTATGTTAAGCCGCCCAAGCAGGCTGAATACTATTGCTGTTCCGGATTTCGCAAACGTATTAATTCCTGCACAGGGCATTATATCAGGGCAGACGTTGTGGAACAGCTTCTGATACGTCAGATAAACGATGTAATGAAGTTTGTTTCAGAATACGAGGACGAATTCGTACGCCAGGTCATGGAACGAGGAACAGCTGAACAGTTGAAACAGACAAACTCGCTAAAGAAAACTGCTGACGCGGCTAAACGGCGCATTGAACAAATCGACAGCATAATCTCTCAGCTATATGAGGACAAGGTTGCCGGGCAAATAACAGCTGAAATGTTCACAAAACTCTCGGCAAAGTACATAGCTGAACAAAAAGAGCAGTCCTCAGTGTTTCAGCAGGCTAGGAAAGATCTGTCTGACCTTGAAGCCAAGAAAACTGATGTTGGCAAAATCGTTGCTATTGTAAAGAAGCATTCGCATATAACGGAGCTTTCGCCGCAGATTCTCAACGAATTAGTCGATAAGGTGGTAGTTCATCAAGCTGAAAAGGTTGATGGCAAACGCCGACAGGACATTGAGGTTTACTTTAACGGTGTCGGGCAGATTTCGTTCGACGCAGAAAAAAAGTCCGAAACAACCGAGTGAACGGTCGTTTCGGACTTTGGCGGGATTATATATCCCTTAGACGCTCCCACATTTGCCGGGTCAAAAAATACTTCTATCCGCGCAAGTGTGCGGTTTGTCGGCAAAGCCGACAAACCGTGCGCGCGGCGCGGATGTTCGTCGGAAAAGTCCCAACGGGACTTTTTCGACGGTCAAAGGCGGGCAGCCCGAAAGCTGTCCGCCTTTGATTATTCAGCCTGGAATGAATCAGTTACCGGTATACTCGGAGAGTGTGATCTCGATATCCACCGACTTATCCCTGCCGCGGGAATCGGTTCTTACTACCGTTGCCGTAACAGTATCGCCCGGCTTCTTGTCCTTGAGTATCTCGGATACTTCGTCGACTGTGCGTACGTCGGTGCCGTTGATAGCTGTGATGGTATCGCCAACTACCAGACCGCTGGAGGCTATCGCCATATCCTGGTCGATATCAGTAACCACAAGACCCGGAGTCATTCCTCTGATCGCGCCTACATAGTCGCTTACCTGAACGCAGGTGATGCCGAGTATCGGTCTGCCGGAAACGTAGCCCTTGGTGATGAGGTCGTTGATGACCGACTTTGCGTCGTTGATAGTGATTGCAAAGCCAAGATTCTCAGCGTTGTCGTTGATGAGCTTCATGTTAACTACGCCGACTACCTCGCCGTACATGTTGAACAGGCCGCCGCCGGAGTTACCGCTGTTGATCGCCGTATCCGTCTGGATAGCGGAGATGCTGTTGTCATCGTAAACCTGTCTGTTCAGACCGGAAACAACGCCCTTGGAAACGGAGGTCTCAAGACCGAGCGGATTGCCTATTACAACAACATCGTCGCCGAGGCTCAGCTTGTCGGAGTCGCCCAGTGCAGCGGCGGGGAGGTCGCTGTCGGGCTTGATCTTCAGCACTGCGAGGTCGGTGTCGGTGTCGGAGCCTAACAGATCTGCTTCGTACGCTGTGGACACGCTGGTTCCGTTGTTCGGGTCGGTGGTGTTGACGTTGACTACCAGCTTTGTAACGGTGTAGTAGTCGTTCTCGGCAACATGCGCGTTGGTGATGATGTATCCGTCCTTAGAGATGATGATGCCGCTGCCCGCGCCGTAGAGAGTCTCCTGACCGCGGTAGTTTACATAGACCTCAATATATACGATGGAATCCTTGACCGCGGATACCAGGTCTCTTGTGTAGGCGTATGTGCCGTCGCTGTTGCGCTCGGCAGTTCCGGAGGAGGTGTGGTCGACAACGCCGGACTGAAGCGTGTTCAGTACGTCCTGCGCGCCCTCGGGGACGCTGCTTTCGGAAGCGCTGTCCGCAGAGGAGCTTACGCTCTCGGACTGGGAGGCTCCGCCTATCAGGAGCTGGCTCGCCTTGTTAGCCGCGAAGGCTCCGCCGAATCCCGCGCCGCCGCAGAGTACCGCTATCGCTGCCACGATGGCTACGATCTTTCCGGTGCGGTGGGTCCTGGGCTTCTTCGGGGGCTGCTGTTCGGTGAAGTTCATTTCGGGCTGTGTATTCTGAGCGCTCTGTACGTTCTGGGCGTTCTGTGTATCATGAAGTTCCTGTGTATTCTGTGTCTCGTTCATGCCGTTATAGTCATACATAAATCATTCGTCCTTTCTTTCAGACCGGATATGTAGGGGAGGATTCCCGGTTTTCCGTATCTCCCTTGCTGTGATTAAATTATATCAGCCTAATGTGTCGATACGGTGAAACAAATTTGAATAATCAATTAAATAAAGCTGAAGGAAATGGTAAAAAACCGGCGGGAAAATTCGCACTTTTCCCGCCGGCTGTGAATATTCGTCAGCCCATGCTTGCGGGAGCCTCGCTCATTGAGGGAGCCTCGTGACCCTTCACGGCTCTGTCAGCCGCAAGGGCGATGGCGCACTCAAGGCGCTTCTTCTGCATTTCACAGGCGATCTTGTAGGGCTTCTTCACATCGCCCTCGTAGATGAAGCTGTTAGCGTTGCATCCGCCGGAGCAGAAGAACTTCGCCCAGCAGCTGCGGCAGCCTTCCTTGCTGTAGACGTGTACCTTCGAGAAATAGGTCTTGATATCGTCGTTGAATGTTCCGTCATAAAGGTTGCCCATTTTCCACTGCTCTATTCCGACGAACTGGTGGCAGGGGTAGATATCGCCGTGAGGCTCCACCGCAACGTAGTCGTTGCCGCAGCCGCAGCCGCGCAGGCGCTTTATCGCGCAGGGGCCGGCGTTGAGATCCACCATGAAGTGGAAGAAGTTGAACTTGTCCTCGGTGCGGTTCGCCATGACGTCGCACAGCTTGTCGTACTCGGAGAATACGCGGGGGAGATCCTCCTCGTTGATGGCGTAGGGCATCGAGGGGTCGGTAACGACCGGCTCAGCGGAAAGCTGAACGAATCCCAGGTCGCGCATTGCGAGGATATCGTCGGTGAAATCGAGATTATACTTTGTGAAGGTCGCGCGGACGTAGTAGTCCTTGGTTCCGCGGTTCTGAACCAGCTTCTGGAACTTCGGCACGATGATGTCGAAGCAGCTCTTGCCGTTTATGGTCTTGCGGATACGGTCGGTGACCTCGCGGCGGCCGTCGAGGGAGAGCACGCAGTTGCTCATCTCGCGGTTGATGTAGTCTATCTTCTCATCGTCGAGCAGGATACCGTTGGTGGTTATCGTGAAGCGGAAGCGCTTGCCGTGCTGCTTCTCGATGGAGCGCGCGTACTCAACGGTCTGTACTACCGTATCCCACGCCATGAGAGGCTCGCCGCCGAAGAAGTCAAGCTCGAGCTGCTCGCGGTTGGCGGAGCGCTCTATAAGGAAGTCGATAGCCTTCTTGCCGGTCTCGGGGGTCATAATGCAGCGCTCGCCGCCGAAGTCGCCCTGCTGCGCGAAGCAGTACTCGCAGCGGAGGTTGCAGTCGTGGGAAACGTTCAGGCACATGGACTTTACCGGGGACTTGACCATTGTGTCGCTGTACTTTTCGTAGTCGTCCTCGGCGAAGAGCGCGCCGTCCTTGTAGAGCTGGTAAAGCTCGGCGTAGCTCTCGCGCACTTCGTTTTCGGAGTACTTCGGAAGCTTTGCGGGGAGGTCAGCGGGCATTTCTTCGGTCATGGGGGCGTCAACGAAGTCGAGCATGTCGTACGCGCAGTCGTCGGGGAGGTGGACAGCGCCGCTGTTGACGTCGAGCACTATGTTGTAGCCGAGCTGTTTGAACTTGTGTATCATCGGAATTTCGCCTTTCTATGTAAATATCTTTCTGTGCGGTGATCGCTGCGGCATAGTCCGGAAACGGGGACATATGCGCGGGACGCGATATAAAAACCGGTGTGATCATATCAAAAAAACTGGGCGGAACAGTTCCGCCCATCGTGTGTAATATCGGTGGATATTACTTTTCAGACTCACATTTCTGGTTTGCAACTGTGCAGGAAGTCTTGCAAGCAGACTGGCAGGAGCTCTGGCACTTGCCGCAGCCGCCCTTAACAGCGGAAGCCTTCAGGTTAGCCTTGTTGATGGTTGTGATGTGCTTCAAATCAGACACCTCTTTCGTGATTGATTGCAGGGTATTTTCCTGCGATTATTAACAGTATACCATATTTCCGCGAATATTTCAAGGGGAAACGCGAAGTTTTTTCAACTTTTTATTATTACAGCATGCCGGGAGCGGATTTATCAACATTTCTTATTTGATTTTCTTATTTGATAAGGAATTGCATGACGAGCTCCGCGGCAAGCACTCCGCCGCAGGCGGAAAGCGCCACTATCAGCAGTCCTCTGTTGAACAGAGCCGCAATGAGCGCCGCCGCGAATCCCACGCACGCGGTTATCACCGACCCGGTGCTGAAGAATATCCCCGGGATAGTCATGGCGGTCAGCACTGCATAGGGTACGTAATACAGGAAGCTCAGCACAAACGGCGAGGTTATCTTCCTGCGTATCGCCGCAAGCGGGAGCATTCTCACAAGGTAGGTCACGAGAGCCATCGTAAGTATGCTCAGGCACAGATATAATGTATCAGTCATCAGCTTCACCGTCCTCCGTGGGTTTCGGGAAGAACAGCGCTCCCAGCGCCGCGGCGATGACCGTGCAGATTATCACCGAGAATCCCGAGGTTATGCCGCTGAATACCGGCACGAACTTGATTACGCAAGACAGCGCCGCGGCAATCGCAGCGACCGCAAGCACGCCCTTGTAACGCTTGGCAGGCGGAACCACTATCGCGATGAACATTCCGTAGATCGCAATTCCGAGCGCCAGCGTAACTATCTCCGGCAGGACGTTTCCGAGCATCGCGCCGGTCGCCGTACCCGCCGCCCACATTATGTAGGGAAGCGTGATAAGCCCGTACATATACGCCGGTGTGACCTCGCCGGGCTTAACGCTGGCGACTGCGAACACCTCGTCGGTCACGCCGAACGACGTGGTGAGCCGGTGGAACAGATTGTAATTCTTGCTGAGCTTCTGGCTGAGCGAAAGGCTCATGAGCGAGTAGCGCAGATTGATAATGAGCTGAGCCAGCGCTATTTCGAACAGACCGCCTCCGGCGGCGATGGCGCCTATCCCGGCGACCTGACCGGCTGAGGTCAGGCAGGTCATGGAAATGAGTATCGCGGCTAACGGCGGGATTTTCATTCCCACTGCGGTAATGCCGAACGCAAAGGATACCGAGAGATATCCCAGCCCTATCGGAAGCCCGTCCTTAAGCCCCTGGAGGTAATCCGAACGGCTCCCCTTTACTTTATTTGTTTTCTCTGACATAATTCTCCCTTTTCCGCAGGTCATATTGACAACTTTATTATTTTAGCACAATCCAGGGAATAAATCAATACAAAATATACGGACTTCCGCAATTTATTACATATATAATTCACAAAAATTCCGGTCGGCTCTTGCAATTATTAAAGAAAAATGCTAAAATGATAATATGTGCTGAAAAGCATTACAAAAACGAATACAAATAAAAAGGAGAAAACAAATGGGAAACATTTTCGTAATTATCGCATTTGTGGCTTATGCCCTTGTTATTCTCGGAATAGGAATTTTTTCCTATAAGAAATCCAAGAGCATGAACGATTACTTTATAGGCGGGCGGCAGCTCGGAAGCTGGACAACGGCTATTTCAGCCCAGGCTTCGGATATGAGCGGCTGGCTGCTGATGGGTCTGCCCGGCGCGATCTTCGTCAGCGGGCTGACTGAAAGCTGGATCGCGATAGGTCTTTTCATCGGTACATACCTCAACTGGAAGATACTCGCGGCAAGGCTCCGTAAGATGTCCTACGCCGCCGGCGACGCCATCACTATCCCGGAGTACTTCCAGAAGCGCTTCTTCACGCAGAATCCCGTTATACGCTTCGCGTGCGCGGCAATTATTTTCGTGTTCTTCCTTATCTACACCGCTTCCGCATTCAGCAGCGGCGCCAAGCTGTTCAACTACATGTTCGGCACGGATTACACGCTTTCCCTTACCATCGGCGCGCTCATCATCATTTCCTACACCTTCCTCGGTGGATTCTTCGCGGTCTGCTGGACTGACCTCATTCAGGGTCTGCTGATGTTCGCGGCTCTGGTCATAGTTCCGCTGGTGTGCATTATCCAGACTCCGGACGTTTCCGCAGTGCAGTTTCTCAACGCTGACGGCGCTGTTATCTCCAACTACCTCAACCTCTTTGAGAACGTAAACGGCGACATCGCATGGACCACTATCCTTTCCGGTCTGGCGTGGGGTCTCGGCTACTTCGGAATGCCGCATATCCTGGTCCGCTTCATGGCTATAAAGTCCAGCGACCTCATCAAGAAGTCGCGTATAATCGCGACCATCTGGGTTTTCATTACCCTCGGCGCGGCTGTGCTGGTCGGAATTTTCGGCTACATCTTCCTGCACTCCGCAGGCAACGAGGGTATGCTGGCTGAATTCAACGCCATCGGCGACGCGGAAAGGATCTTCATGTTCCTCAGCGGTAAGCTCCTGCCTGGTATCATCGCGGGTATCGTGCTCGCGGCTATCCTGGCGGCTATCATGAGCACCGCGGATTCCCAGCTCCTCGTGACCGCTTCCTCTGTGAGCAACGATATGTTCAAGCTCTTCAAGAAGGACGCCAAGGAAAAGACCCTTATGTGGATCAGCCGCGGCACCGTTATTGCAGTCGCAGTCATTGCGTACATCATCGCCCTCGACCCGAACAGCTCGGTAATGGGTCTGGTTTCCTACGCATGGGCAGGCCTCGGAGCGGCGTTCGGTCCGGCTATGCTGCTCTCGCTGTTCTGGAAGCGCATGACCATGAACGGCGCAGTTGCCGGTATTATCTCCGGCGGCGCGTCCGTTGTCATCTGGGAGACTATCCCGATGATCCCCGCAGACGGCGCGTTTGTAAGTCTCTCCGCTGCAACCGGTATCTACTCGCTGCTGCCTGCGTTCATTATCGCGCTGGCTGCCGTAATTGTCGTGTCCCTCTGCACCAAGGTCGACAGGCAGAAGGTCGACGAGCTCTTTGCAAGGGCTAACGCTAAGGAGACCGAGGCTCAGGCTATCGGGGAATAATCAAGATATCTTTATAAAGCAATGGGCTGCACGAATGCAGCCCATTGTTTTTAGTTGAGGTTAGTTCTCGCTGATAAAGGGAAGGATCTCTTTGTCAAGGTCGAATACGGTGATTTCAATATTCAGGTCGTGCGGGTATATCAATACCGAGTCGTTTCTGTGCCGTTCAAACAGAACATTATCATCAAGCGGTTCTATGCCAAAATAGAGTTTGTATAAGTGCTTGTAATTTTTGAGGTCGTTATAAATTTTGTTGTAATCTATAACTGCGTCTTTTTCATATATTGAATGGTCGGCATAATACCAGAAATCAGCGCTGCTTAACGAATAGAATTTATATTCAGGCAAGTAGGCTTTATAAGAAGGCGTGGTTTCACTCGGTTCTATCACTAAAACAGCATCGTCGGGCAATTCGCATCTTACAAATTCAGCGGTTATCTTTGAATAGCTGTAATCTGTGAAATAGTCCTTGATAAGTTGATAGCTACCCATTGGGATCGTTGCGGCTATATATGTGCAGAACAAAACGAAGAATGCTTTGTCAAACTGCTTATCTATGCCCCTGAACCATGAGAAGAACCGCTTGCCTAAGGCTGATGTTTTCTTATCAAGCGGTTTGGGTTCTTTATATACAGGGGGTTCGGTATCGAGGGCAAACCAATAAATAATCGCATAGGTGAACAGGAAAAGCGTAGCGCGCTGCGGGAGCGAATACCAGATAACGCAGCATATCACGGAATAAACGCCTGTAAATACGAGCATTACAATAAAATGCTTTCTGTAATGCCTGAAAAAAACCATTGCGCATACCATGACAAGCCCTATGCATGCTCCAAGCGTCCAGTTGGCGGTGGGTGACAGAAAAGGAAGCTGCTGATCAAGCACTGCGCCGGCTGTTATCGTTCCGAGGGTTTTGATCAGGCTGTCAAAAACAGTTAATAAATTCAGATTTTCGGTTTTGTAAGCAATCCCTTCGTTTGTGCTCAGGCACCCCAGAAGCGGCACTATCAGCAGGATAACTCCGACGCCCGCAATTGCAAGGCCGGCAAGCCGCAGAATGTTCATTTTCCCTGAAGATGTTTTCCACAGTTTGAACAGGTCGATTATCATGTAGATACCGAGTATTCCGACCAGACCTGACATCATGAGGTGCGTATTTGCAAGGAGCGCAATAAGCAGTCCGTAGACGACAGGGCGGCGGTTTCTGTCCTTGTAGACGATGGCAAGCAGCACAAGAATCAGCAGAATGAGGCAGTACACGCGCGACATCACGCTGTTGTAAAATATCAGGCTGCCGGAAAACAGCACAATGCCTTTAAGCAGAGGTCTGAACGGAGCCTTCCATAGAAGAAGCCCGGCAGCCACGCCGGAAATAAACCAGCTTATGAACGGAAGGATATCCGCCGGAAGCCCCGCCTTGGCAAACGGGTAGAGGACAAAGTGCCAGAGCGGCGGGTGGCCTTCATATTTCATGAAGTCGATGATACCGGAAATATCGTTGTATTTTGCAATATTCCACGCCTGCGCCTCGTCGTACCATATTTCGTGGCGGGCGGCGCCGATGAAGGTCAGCGCAAGGTAGACAATGAACAGGCAGAGCAGGATAATGCTGCTTTTCGGTATGCTTCGCTTTCCTGAAGCGGCTGTATCGGTCATTGCTTTTGCTCCTTTGCTTCCTCGTGGTATTCCTTCTCGGTGTTGACGCTCCAGACGCTCTCGCGGTCTCCGGTGCCGGAGATTATCGAGCGGGCGGCGTTCATCGCCGTCAGCATGGAGTGAACCATGTTGTTGTAGCGGTGCTGGCCGTTTCTGCCTATGCAGTAGAGATTATCGAAGCTGTCGAGGTACCCGCGCACCTTCCCGAACTCCTTGTAGGTGCCGAAGTACGCCGGGTAGGCCTTCTTCACCTTGGCGGTGAAGCTGTCTGCGATGTTCTCGCGCTTTATTATGCCGATCTGCTCCAGCTCCTTTGAGGCGAAGTCGATGAACTCCTCCGGGGGAGTGTTCCACATTTCGTCGCCCTCGGTGCAGAAGTACTCAAGCCCCACCCAGACGTGCTTCGTGTTGTCGTCCACCATATAGGGCGACCAGTTGTTGAATATCTGGAGCCTTCCGAGCTTTACCTCGCGCTCCTGAATGTATATCCAGCAGTCCGGGACTATGTTGTTGATGGTCGGGGTCTTGGTCTTGTTCTGGATCTCGAGCCGGTCGAGCAGCAGGCCTACGGTGATGAAATCCCGGTAGGGAAGCTCCGACGCGATGTGCAGTATATCCTCCGGCACGTCCGGGAGAGCCTGCACCAGATCCTTGACCGCCATCGAGGAAACAAGGAAGTCGCATTCGATGGTGCGCTCCTTGCCGAAATCCGGGGAGCCGCTGTCGGTGCAGCGCACGGTCACGGATCTCACGGAGCCGTTTTCCGCGTTTACGCGCACGACCTCGTGCTGCATGAGAAGCTCCGCGCCCTTTTCGCGGTCTATCTCTGCCATGCGTTCCCAGAGCTGACCAGGGCCGAATTTCGGGTAGTAGAATTCGTCGATGAGCGAGGTCTCGACGTTGTTCTTGTTTTTCTTGAACGGCTTGGAAAGCGCGGAGGTTATGACCTTCCACACGGAAAGCCCCTTGACGCGCTGAGCGCCCCAGTCCGCGGCGATGTTTGACGGGTGAACTCCCCAGAGCTTTTCGGTGTAGTCCTCGAAGAACATCTGGTAGAGCGGCTTACCAAAGCGGTTTATGTAGAAATTCTCAAGCGAGGTCTCCGGGAGCTTGTGGATAACGCTGCCGAGATATCCGAAGCCCGCCTTCATCGTGTTGACGAATCCCATGTTGATGAAGGTCGCGGGTTTCAGCGAGATGGGGTAGTCGAAGAAGCGCTTGCGGAAGTATATCCGGGACAAGCGGGTACGCGCAAGGAAAACGTTGTCGATTTTGTCCGGGTCTATCTCCGGGTCGTCGGAGAAGGTGTGGGTCCTGCCGAGCACCTTGTCGTCCTTTGAGGGCGCGCCCTGAAGCGGGAGGATATCCATCCACAGCTTCATGACCTCCTTGTTTTTCGAGAAAAACCTGTGGCCTCCGATGTCGATACGGTTCCCGTTGTACCGCGCGGTGCGGGATATTCCGCCGATGAATTCGCTGGCTTCGATTATTATGGGGTGATATTCGCTGCTTTCATTCAGCAGGGTGTATGCGGCGGTAAGTCCCGCAGGACCCGCGCCGATGATTACTACATTTTTCATTTGGTTTCAATTTTTCCTTTTCTGTCAAATATCAGTACCTTTCGTCCGACGTAATTCCATACAAGGACGATGGCGGCGGCGGCTATCTTTACAATAAGGTAGCTTATATGCAGCAGCTCGGTCCCGAGGTACATTATAAGTTCCGTCAGCCCCAGTCCGATCACGCCGACCACGGTGAAAATCAGGAATGCCGCCACGCTCTTACCGCTGCCGCGGTTGTCCTTTCTGCGGAATACGAACGTCAGCGAAAGCACGTAGTTCACGATCAGGCCTACGATGAATCCCGCCGCGGTTGAGATGAACAGCTCCCACGGAGTTCCTCCGGTGAGTATCAGCTCCTGAAACAGGAACAGCGTGCCGTAATCCGCCAGGAATGCGATACCGCCTACAACGGCGTATCTGAAGAATTCCCAGAACAGGCTCAGCAGTTTCCTGCGCTTATCTTCTGTCATCTGTTTTCCCCCATTATTTGAGATATGTTAATTATACCACTTTTCAACATGACTTTCAATATACAGAAAACAGGCGGTTTCAAAATCGTTTTATTAGACATATCCGCAAGCGCGTTTTTGTGGATTTTTCAGACGGGTGTGAATGGACTTGTAATATCAGGTGTAATATATTTGTTCAATGTTTACATAATCTTTTGTGCAAAATGTGTAAAAAGGATGAAATTTCATAAAGGGTATTGTATATTTGCGATAAATATGTTACAATGTATACAGACAAGTTAACAGGCTCGCGGGACGAAAGTCCGGGCGGTCCTGCTGATTTGCTTTAAAATCCCGGTTTGCCGGGCGGCGGCGTATGCTGCGGCTCGTCCGACCCGAAAGGAATGATCAGTATGAAAGTAACCATCACCGCTAAGAAGCTCACAATCAACCAGTCGTTCACCGACTATGCGACCCAGAAGCTCAGCGCAAAGCTGGACCGCTTCTTCCCCGAGGAGGCAGAGGCTAAGATCACCCTCGAGGAGCGCCGTGAACTTATCATTCTTGAGCTTACGGTAAAATATAACGGTATCATCTACCGTGCAGAGCAGTCCGCGAAGGACAAGAACGACGCCCTCGACGTAACCGTTGACCGCGTTATCCGCCAGATCAGAAAGCAGAAGACCAAGGTTGAAAAGAGCCTGCGTACAGGCGCGTTCGAGGGTCTTGCACCCGAGGCAGAGGAGAAGGAGTACGAGGTCATTCGCGAGAAGAAATTCCACCTCCGCCCGATGTCCGTTGACGAGGCTATTCTTCAGATGAACCTGCTCGACCACACGTTCTTTATGTTCAAGAACGCAGACACCGGCGCTGTAAACGTAGTCTACAAGCGCGACGAGGGCAACTATGCGGTTCTGGTTCCCGAGGGATGAGCAGCACAGGAAACAAGGCGTTAATACTTAAATAGCAATCAGCTCCGCCGGGATTTCCTGCGGAGCTTGAATGCTGATTAGGGCATTTGCACAAAAAAGTTGAAAAATCTTTGTGCAAATCACCGCCCTTGTAATGTAAACGATTTACTGCTATAATATAAGGGAACCTATAAAAACCGATTTGAGAAGGGAAAATGGGTAGAGTGCACCGAATGCGAGGAAAGCCGACGAAGTAAGGCTGTATGCCTTACGAGGAGGCTTGACGAAGCAGGCGGTGTGCTATACACATTTTCACTCAAACAAGGTTTTTAGAGGTGACCCTAGCAAGGCAACCGGGAAAAGCCCGGAAAAACCGTAAATTAGCCGGAGAACCGGCAGAAATATCAGAATGATGGAGGAATACCAATGAACTACGGTCATTTCGACGAACTCAATAAGGAGTATGTCATCACCCGTCCGGACACACCTTCCGCATGGGCCAACTACCTCGGCGACCCCGAGTACGGCGCTATCATCTCCAACAACGCAGGCGGCTACAGCTTCGTAAAGAGCGGCGCTAACGGTCGTGTTATCCGCTACCGCTTCAACGGCGTAGGCACCGACACCCCCGGCAGATACGTATATCTCCGCGACCTCGAGACCAACGACTACTGGTCCGCTTCCTGGGCGCCCGTATGCAAGCCCCTCGATCAGTTCAAGAGCGAGTGCCGCCACGGTACCGCTTACACCGTTATCACTTCCGAGTACAAGGGCGTTAAGTCCGAGGTTACTTACTATGTTCCCCAGGGCGCTACATACGAGGTATGGGCTGCCAAAGTAACAAACACCTCCGATAAGCCCAGAAAGCTCGCTGTTACCGGCGTATGCGAGTTCGTTAACGACCCGAACTACGAGCAGGATCAGGTAAATCTTCAGTACACTCTGTTCATCACCCGCACCTACTTCAAGGGTAACTATATCCACCAGATGCAGAACGAGATCTACAACCCGAACAGCGGCAGATTCCTCGGTCTGGCTGGCGCTAAGGTAGACGCTTACTGCGGCGACAGAGATTCCTTCGTAGGCACCTACAGAAGCTACTCCAACCCGAAGGGCATCGAGGAAGGTCTGAAGGGCGACCTCAACTACAACACCAACTCCGTTGGCGCGCTCGAGAGCGACATCGTTCTCCAGCCCGGCGAGACCAAGGAGCTTACATACGTCCTCGGCGGCCAGAAGACCGAGGCTGAGATCACCGAGATCATCAGCAGATACGAGAAGTCCGGCGCGGTAGAGGCAGAGCTTTCACAGCTCAAGAACTACTGGCACAGCAAGCTGGACAACCTCCAGGTAAACACCCCCGACAAGAACTTCAACAACATGGTCAACACCTGGAACGCTTACAACTGCTTCATCACCTTCATCTGGTCCAGAGCGGCTTCCTTCCAGTACTGCGGCCTGAGAAACGGCTTCGGCTACCGCGACACCGTTCAGGATATCCAGGGTATCATTCACCTTGCGCCTGAGATGGCTAAGAAGCAGATCGTGTTCATGCTGTCCGCACAGGTTACTAACGGCGCAGGTCTGCCGCTGGTTAAGTACGACCACAAGGCAGGTCAGGAGAACCACCCCGACGAGAACGACGAGAACTCCGTATACGCGAAGCAGACTGGTCACCCCAGCTACCGTGCAGACGACGCTCTGTGGCTGTTCCCGACCGTTTACAAGTACATCTCCGAGAGCGGTGATTCCGCGTTCCTCGACGAGGAGATCCTCTATGCTAACGACGGCGAGAAGGGCACCGTTTACGACCACCTCAAGAGAGCCATCGACTTCTCGATGAACCACCTCGGCAACCACGGCATGCCCGCAGGTCTGCACGCTGACTGGAACGACTGCCTCCGTCTCGGCAAGCAGGGCGAGTCCACCTTCGTTGCATTCCAGCTCGTATACGCTATCAAGATCCTGCGCACCTACGCAGTTGAGAAGAACGATACAGACTACATCAAGTACCTGGACGAGATCGGCGCTAAGCTCGATCCTATCCTCTCCGCCTGCTGGAACGAGGACAGATGGATCCGCGGCTACAAGGAGGACGGCACCATCATCGGTCAGCGCACTGATCCTGAGGCTTCCATGTGGCTCAACCCGCAGAGCTGGTCCGTAATCTCCGGCTTCGGAACAAAGGAGCAGCAGGAGAAGGCTATGGACAGCGTTTACCGCGAGCTGAACACTCCGTACGGCGCAATGGTAATGTACCCGCCTTACGTAAAGCACGGCTTCCCCGGAGCGCTCATGCAGTGCTTCAACAAGTGTACCAAGGAGAACGCAGGTATCTTCTCCCAGCCGCAGGGCTGGCTGATACTGGCTGAATCCAAGCTGGGTCACGGCAACCGCGCTTACCAGTACTGGACTGAGGCGGCTCCCGCTACCTACAACGACAATGCAGAGCACAGAGTGCTCGAGCCGTACGTATACGGTCAGTTCGTTGAGGGCAAGGACAGCCCGTTCGCAGGCCGCGCACACGTTCATTGGCTGACCGGTACCGCTTCCACCGTTATGGTTGGTACAACTGAGGGTATCCTCGGTCTGAACCCCGAGACCAAGGGTCTGGTGATCGACCCGTCTATCCCCTCCGAGTGGAAGGAATACACCATGGAAAAGACCTTCCGCGGCAAGAAGCTCCACGTTACCGTAAAGAACCCGAACGGTTCCGAGCACGGCGTGAAGTCCGTTACAGTCAACGGCGAGAAGATCGAGGGCAAGCTTATCCTCGATTCTATCCTCAAGGCTGAGAACGACGTTGTAATCGAGCTTTAATTCAAGATAGAATTTATCCCCCGTTCGTGTGAGCGGGGGATTTTTTATGTTATTTCAGTCTGACAACATTTGACCACTTTCCGTATATCCGCTTTCCTCCAACGGTAATGTACGGGCGTATCCTAAACCTGCACCCGGATTTGGAAGTCCATTTAACCTTCAGGCTCAGCTTGTGGTTCTGAATGTCCGCAAGCTTTGTGAATTTACCCTTGCCCTCAGCCGCCTGTACCTCATAATTGGGGTATATACCGCTTGGTCTTGACCATGTAAGCGTGGCGCGGTTTTCATTTTTGACCTTACGTCCCTTTAACGTGGATTTCGGCGGAAGTATCTTAAATTTCAGCGTCTTTGTGCCTTTGAAGCTGTTTATTCCGGTTATGCGCACAGACGCTATGCCAGGTGTTACAGCGTCCTGATAATCCACCGTGTAGTCGTAACCCTCGTTGAGCGTACGATCCTCGTATTCTGCCTCTATGACGGGTGTGAACGGCTTTCCGGTGTAGGTCACAGTGGGGAGCGCCTTGAACTTGCAGCCGCTTATATCGTGCTCCTCGCCCGGTCTAAGGACCAGCGTGGAATATTCGTAGCTTCCGTCTACAAGTGTACCGGCACTGAGAATGTTATACCTGAACTGACAGGTAACGCTCTTGGCAGCCTGCTCGAATACCCACTCGCTGCTCTTTCCATAAAGCATGCCGACAACATCGCCGTTTTCAGTGGTGCCTGTCCATATGTCAACCGAATCGTCGGTAGCGCAGTCGCACTCGATTATATATCCGTTGGCTCCGTCGCCGCCGAAGAATCCGAACGTCGCCGACGTACCGAACGCGTCGTCCCACTCATCAATATAGTAATCGTCAAGCTTCACGCCGAAACTGATTCCGGCTCTTCCGGTTTCAGCGTAAGCCTGCTGATAAATGTCGTACTTTTCCTTTGGAACGGTGAAAATTATGCTGGTGCAGTCCGGAATCACTCCCGTCCTGACCGTCACACCGGGCTGTGAGAAGTCGAGGTCGTCCGGAAGCGTCAGAGCGGCTTCTGCGGTATTCTCTCCTGAAACTGCTCCGGACGGCTCCGTCTGCTCTTCTGCGAAAGTTTCCATCGCTGAAGCCGCTGCCAGGAATACCGCAAGTACCGCGGCCGTTAATCGCTTGAATTTCATATTACCTACCTCCATTGATTTAATGTTACCAACATTATACATCGTTTGTTTTCATTTGTCAATGAAAATTCGGTTGGGTATGTAAAAAAACTCCCTGCCGAAGCAGGGAGTTTATATTGTTAATCAATATTGTGAAGCGCCTTGTAGATGTCCTGCATCTGCTGGTCGGTGGAGGCAATGGTCTCCGCGCAGTCCTTGAGCTGCTGCGCAAGGTCAGCTGACACCACGCTGTCGGTCTTGTATTTGAGGTCGTGCTCCAGGGTCGCCCAGAAGTTCATTGCGATGGTGCGTATCTGAACCTCCACGTGGACAAGCTCCTTTTTTTCGGAGAGGTACACCGGAGTCTCGATAACCAGGTGCAGACTGCGGTAGCCGTTTGGCTTGGGGTTCTGTATGTAGTCCTTGCGCTTGATGAGCTTCACGTCGTCCTGCGCGGTCAGGAGGTCTGCCACGGTGTAGATATCATCGATGTAGTTGCACACGACGCGGACGCCTGCGATGTCGTTCAGCTCGCGCTTTGCGTTATCGCAGCTGAACGGTATTCCCTTGCGGTTGAGCTTCTCAAGAATGCTCTGCGGGGATTTCACGCGATCCTCAAGGTGATGTATCGGGTTGTGGTCGTATTTCGTCTTGAATTCGCTGTCGAGTATCTCAAGCTTGGTCTTGACCTCGCGGATCGCGGACTCGTAGAGATGCTCAAGCTCCATGAACTGGTAGAGCTGGTCCATAACGCGCTGCTGTGCGTCCGCAGGGAGAAGCTGCTGTACAGGCTCAAGCTCGAATGTTTTCTGTTTTTCTTTCATTGCGTATCCTTTCACAAGCGTACAATAATATTATATCAGCAAATGTGATAAATTTGATAATGTTCGTGTGAAATTATTATGAAATATTACTTGTTTGCTTCGTCCTGCATACTATTCAGGAGCGCCTCTATGTCAGCCTGGGACATCTTGCCGCCGGATGGCGCGGGGGATTCAGCAGGCGCAGGCTCGGGAGCGGGAACAGGCTTAGCAGGTTCAGTGGGTACAGCAGGTTCAGCGGGCGCGTTAGCCGCGAGGAGCTTCTCAATGTCCTCCTGGGACATCTTGCTGCCGGAAGGCGCGGGGGATTCAGCAGGAGCAGGCTCGGGAGCGGGAACAGGTTCAGCAGGTTCAGTGGGTACAGCAGGTTCAGCGGGCGCTTTAGCCGCGAGGAGCTTCTCAATGTCCTCCTGGGACATCTTGCCGCCGGATGGCGCAGGGGATTCAGCAGGTGCAGACTCGGGAGCGGGAACAGGCTCAGCAGGTTCAGTGGGTTCAGCAGGCGCGTTAGCCGCGAGGAGCTTCTCAATGTCCTCCTGGGACATCTTGCCGCCGGAAGGCGCGGAGGGTTCAGCAGGAGCAGGCTCGTCGTTTACCGGAGCTTCCGGAGCGTTGTTCTCGACTATCTCGGGTTCATCAGAATCGGAATCATCATTGCCGCCGAGTGCCGCCGCGAGCAGTTTCTCTATGTCGTCCTGGGACATTTTGCCGCCGGAAGGCTCCGCAGGTTCGATGATTTCTTCGGTCGGAGTTTCGACGGGTTCGGCAGATTCCGCAGATTCCGCAGGCTTTTCACTGCCGCCGGACATGTTCATTTCGTCTAGCATTCTCTGCACTTCGTCCTGCGACATTGCGCCGCCGGAGGGCTCCTCCTGGGAGCGGGTTGCCGGGTCGACCTGTATGTCCGAAACCGGTTCGGGAGCGGGGGAGTCGCTTATGCCTGCCGAGCGGAGCAGCGCTTCGATGTCGTCCTGCGACATCTTGTTGTTCTCCACCTCGGGAGCGGGCGCATAGGAGGTTTCGGGAGCGATAGTCTCCGGGGTTTTGGACTCCTCCATAATGCTTGCGACGTCCACCTTGTGCTGATTCAGAATGCTGCTCACGTCCGCTTCCGGCTGCTTTGGCGGACGCGTGGAACGTCCCGGGCGGTATTCCCCGCTGGGGTAGGATATCATCGGAACCGGCTGTGCTTCCGGCGCGATGAGGTATTTGTCGAACTCGCCGCACGCCTGCTCGAAAGTTGTGGTTTCGCCGTCGAATCTTATCCAGTAGTCGTCGTAGGGAGTGATTCCGTGGGTACGCCTGAGTATGTTGTAGACGTTGTATTTTTCAATTCCCATTCTGTCGAGGATAGGGTATGTGTAGGGCGTCTTGTCCTGGAAAACACGGCACGAGAACATGTAGTAAATGTCCGAAATGTCGAGGGGACGGTGTATCGTTGTTATCATCAGCTCCTTGAAGCGGGTGATGATGGTATAGGATACCTCCTCGTCCTCTGAAACGAGATATTCGCATATCGGCGCTTCGCACTTCCACACAGTGAATTTCAGCGGGAGCGGCATTTCGAACGCGCTGTTGTCTACTATTCGATACCGGTTCGCCTTTAATACAACATTTTCCATAGTTCTACCCTCCGGAATACGTCCGCACGTATCACATTATTATAAACATTATACCACATTTTTGAAACATAAGCAATAGTTTTTTTATCTCTCCATATTGTGAACAAAATGATTTCGGGCGATTTGTGCAGGTTTAATAAAAATGCCGGACAATGATAAATTATTATTGTCAAAGTGTTTACAGAAACGAATTTTTGTGTTATACTGATACTAAATAGCTGTGTCTGTCGCACGGCTGAATGCGGAAATAATCTGCTCTTGCAGAACAGAAACGGGGAGTATATATGAAGATCAGAACCATGCTGATGATCAGCGCCATGCTGTTCGCGATACTGCCGATGGTGATCTACACGGTGTTCGCAAACACATTGCTTTCTTCTGACGGCGACAAGCAGTTCAGAGATACTTTACTCGAGGTGGCAGAGAACGAGCGCTACACGCTGCAGACCTACCTCGACACGGTGGATAAGCAGGCGGAGACCATTCTGAAGAACACCGAGGTACAGGACGTGATCAAGAGCCAGAAAACCACGGATTATGTCGGGAATTACCTTGTGCAGTTTGCAAACAAGAATCCTGAGATAGATTCCATCTCTCTGGTGGACAAGGACGGCAAGATCTTCTGCGGAAGCACCGGAAAGACCGGTCAGGTCATCGACAATTTCAGCGCTTATGACAGCTACGCAGACGGCGCTCTCTACTACAATGCGATAATCAATCCCGAGGCCACCGGCGGCGGAACCAACCCCACGATGTTCTACAAGAAGCATCAGGGCGGCGCGACCCTGCTTATCAGCTACAAGCTGTCCGGCAAGGGCTTCCTTTACAGCGCGTCCGGCGGAAGCACGTTCTACAACGGTTCTGTGACTGTTGCGGATTCTTCCCCCAATCACAATTACAATATCGTTGATAACTTCAAGGTAAACCTTTATTACGAGTACCCCTCCGATGTTTTCAAGAGCAGGATCGACAGCCTGACTGACGGCGCGGAGCCTGAGATAATCGAGTACTCTCCGGCAAACGGTTCCTCTGATAAGTGGTACGCCGCAATGGTCAAGGTCGGCGGCGAAAACGGACTTATCGCGATCGCAAGCTGCCCTGTGAACGGCAATGCAAATTCCTTCTCGCTGCCCGCGGGCAACGGCATAGTTGTGGCATGCGTACTTATCTCCATTGTTGCAATTGCAGGCGCTATCGTCGTATCCATTCTTGTAACAAGACCGCTCAAGACCATCGAGGAGACCCTTGTAAAGGTACGCCGCGGCGACCACGAGGCTCGTATCCCGAACGAGGTCAGCAACAACGAGTACGGACAGATGTCCCGTGCGTTCAACAACCTGCTTGACGAGATCGTTGTCAGCGAGGACAGATACCGCACCATTACGGAGATGTCCGATAACATCATCTTCGAGTGGAATTTCAAAACCAACGAAGTGTTCTTCTCCAACAACTTCAACAAGAAGTTCAGCTACCGTGCTCCGTCCGACCACTTCGGTGACAGCTTCCTGTTAAAGGCTAAGCTCCACGAGGAGGACGCAGAACGCTACAAGCAGGACCTCGAGGCTCTGGGCAGAGGCGAGGAGTTCAAGCACAACGAGTACCGTATGAAGAACATCTACGGCGACTACATCTGGGTTCTTATCAGAACTGCGACCCTCCGCGACAAGGAAGGCAACCCGCTGAAGATCGTCGGCGTTATCCTGGATATAGACCGTGCGAAGAAGAGCGAGCAGCAGCTCACGACACGTGCAAGCTTCGACGCCCTCACCGAGCTTTACAACCGTGAGACCATCGAGAGCCAGATCGACAACGAGATCACCCTTTCCGAAGCGCGTAAATCCGAGATGGCGGTTCTGTTCATCGACGTAGACGACTTCAAGCACTACAACGACCAGTACAGCCACGCGACCGGCGACCAGGTGCTGAAGTTCGTTGCACGCACCATAAAGGGCACTGTGAACGAGTTCGGCTTCGCAGGACGTTACGGCGGCGACGAGTTCATCGCATGCATTCGCAACGCGGAGATAAACGACCCGACAAGGGCTGCGCAGGATATCATCTCCAAGCTCGAAGAAGGCTTCGAGTGCGACGGAGTTCACCTGACCGTGAGCGTGTCCATCGGTATTTCGATGATAAAGGACGACTACAACACCCGTGTTGAGTATATCATCGGTAAGGCTGATGACGCGATGTATTCCGTTAAGAAGAACGGTAAGTCAAATTACGCGTTCATCTGATCTGAGTAATAAGAAAGACCGCTCGGGAGAGCGGTCTTTTTTTGTGCGGAGAATAGATTTGTGCGGTGTAAACTTTCAGGAGACGTCAATTCGGAGCGTCAGAGCGTCGGAGCGAAGCGGGCGTCTGCTCCTCTGGCGGAGGCGGCGTGAACCGCCATAAGGTCAGACCCGAAGATGGCATACCCGCGCAGACGTTAAACTCTCTGAAATAAAAGCGCTTCCGCGCAAAGTAACTGTGCGGAAGCGCATATTATTTACCCATTCTCCTATATTGAGAAAGCGGTTTGCCGTGCCGGAATTGACTTTATCGACAGCCGAATTACAATATGATTTTACTGATCCTCGACAAACTTCAGACCTATGCAGTGATCCGAAATAAGATTCTCAGGTTTGACGCCGAGCAGGGTCTTGATTCCGGAGCGCACCGTGATAGTACCGCTGCACATGGACATCGTGAGAGTGCCCTCGCAGTCGGCGGAGCCAAACGCGACTGATTCAGCCCCCTCGATAAGGGAATCGAACATGCAGTCGTTCATTATGATCTCGCCGAAGTTCTTATCGGCGCCGATACCTAGTATCTCCTTCGCCTTGAACTCGGTGGAGATGCGCACGTCAGACATTTGGATACTGCCGCCGCAGGAGTTGAATGACGCAATACCGCCTACCTTGTCTCCGGACATCTTGAAGTCAGCGCAGCCGTTTTTGATGCTTACTCTGCACGGGTCGCTGAAGCTTCCGATACCAAGCCCGGTTTTGGAATGGTGCTCGATGAACACGCGGGAGCCGTCTATATCCACGTCTGCACCGGAGAGCAGGCTGCCTATGCCGAGGGTTTTCTTGCCCATCTGCTCGATGACGAGTTCCTTGCAGCGTATCCTGATATATGAGCTGCCGTCGTTGGTTCTGCCGCCTATCGCCACGCTCTTTTCGCCGTCAAGGTGGATATAAAGACCGCCGTTCATGCAGATGTCGATATTGCCGTACGGCATTGTAAAGCCGGAGCCGATGGCGTAGGTCTGGCTGCTTGCGGAGTTTATCCTTAGCGTGCCGTCGCCGATTATTTTCAGCGTGGAGCCAGCCGGGACGTAAATCCCGCCGGTCAGCGTTGCCGTGCCGATGATGTTCAGCGTCATGGTGCTGTTCTGACCCACCGTTATCGAAGCGCCCGCGTTCTCGTTATGCACATTGATGTCTACGAGGTTCAGGCGGCAGTCGATGTTGTCCTTGGCGCGTATTGCCATTTCGGAGGTGTAGTTCTTGTTTCCGGTCAGGGTGTACTCCATCTTGTTGACGATGATATCCGTGTAGCTGTCCAGGTCAAGCGCCATGAGGGATATCTCGCGCTCGTCGCCGGTGAAGTAGGTCTTGCGGGTGCGGCGGTTCTCGGACTGGCGGTTGTATTCCTGTATCTCCTCCGCGATGTCCGGATTTATCTCCTGAACGATATCCGCAGAGGGCTTCGCGGTATAGTAGCCCTGGATAAGGTCGACGCCCATGCCGATAACGGTCTGAAGCTCCTCGGTGAGCTCCACGCCCTCTGCGAGAGCCATGAAGTTGTTGTCGTGGGCGTAGTCGATGATGTTGCGCGTGAAGTGCTTCTTGCGCTTATCCTTGTGGATATTCATGATAAGGCTGCGGTCTATCTTCACGACGTTGGGCATGAATGTCAGCAGGTTGCTGATGTTGGAATATCCCGTTCCGTAATCGTCTATCGCGACCTTGAATCCGCAGCGCTGGCTGCGCTCAAGCAGCGTCTTTAACTGGCTGGAGCTTGCCTCGGTCTGCTCGGTGAACTCCACGACGATATTCTGCATGATATCGCCGTAAAGCTGATATAGCTGCTCAAAATCGGCGTCCGGAAGCGTGCATGCCGGTATACTGTTGATAAACAGGAGCTTCCCCGCAAGCAGGCGCTGGTTTTCCTTTGCGAAGCGCAGAGTATTGAACATCGTGCACTTCTCCACGTCCTGGAGTCTGTCGAGAGCCTCGGCATGGCTGAGTATCGTGAGCGGAGACAGCCGGAATTCTTCGCCGGACCGCATGAGCGCCTCGTACGCGAAAACGCTTCCGTCCTTCGCGCTGACGATGGGCTGGAAATTATATGAGAACAGGTTCTCGTTAAGCAGCCGTACGACCTGCTGGCGCTCCTCCGGGTCGAAAGTCTCGGCGGAAACGTCCGCGGTCTTGTGCATTTTGGTGTGGTTATCCTTGGTGAGGGTGCGCTGGTACGCCGCCTCGTAGGGCAGCTTGTCGAGCACGGAGCGGTCTGTAAGAGGCGCGGAGATCGACGCGGTGTAGATATTCACTCCATATTCCTGGTTGTGGTGGTTTATGGAGTCCACAACGCTGCTGAGCCTCGACGGAACATCATCGAAGGAGCCTTCGTCGATAACTCCGGCAATGAAGAACTCGTCGCCGCTTACCCTTACTACGATGTCGTTTTCTCCGGCAGCGCCGGAAAGCGCAACGCCGAGGGCCTGAAGCACCTTGTCGCCCTCCGCGTAGCCGTAGGTGTCGTTTATGCCGCGGAGGTTCTCAACGTCGATGGAGATTATGCGCAGCAGCTTCTTCGGGTCGTTGAACTTGCCGCAGCGCTCCGTCATGATGCGGACGTAGCCGCGCATATTCAGCAGACCCGTGAGGGAATCGCGCACCTGCGCGTCGGTAACGGCGTCGTTGTAGAGAATGTGCCGGCGCTGCTTCTCAAGGGCGCAGCTTATTGTCCTGAGCCACTTGACGTAATTCCGGCTGTAGACCTTTCCGCTCTCGCCGTAGGAAAGCACGACGTAGCCGTAGTTAACTCCAATGAAGTGGAGGGTCGTGAAGATGAACGCCGACGGGCGGCTGCGCTCCTCGAAAATCTCAGGAAGCAGCATATCGCGCGGGAACTTCGCCATGAGGTCGACGGTGCTTCCTGCGGAGGTGCGCTTGTACGCGAGGTTTATCCGGTCGGTGAAGCCCGGCTCGGGGGCTTCGTTGTGCATTACCTGATTGTTGAGACAAAGCCAGAATCCGGTGAAATCCCCGAGGAAATGCGTGTACCAGTCCACCTTCCAGAGGTAGTCGTAGAACGTATCCGCGCCGATGAGCTCCTCTGACATGAAGTTGTAGTAGGAATCCATTTCGTTGCGCTGCAAGCTGGTCATTTCAGCAGCGGAGGCATGGCACAGCTCTCCGAGGTTGGGGTGGCAGCAGCCGCAGGTCATTCCGGCGCGGAACTGTGCGCAGTTGTCGTCGGAATGCGCCTGGTATTCCCCGCCGGTGACTTTCGCGATTATGTAGTGCGCGGCGTTTTTCGCAAGAGTAACAGGGTCGCGCAGCGCGGAGGTGATGTTAAGATAATTCGCGCCGAACGGCTCCTTCTGATTAAAGCCGGTGATCAGCACGTCGTCCGGGATATTTACGCCGCGGTTCGACAGCGATTCGATGAGCTGTACTGCGGTAAGGTCGGAGCAGCACATTATCGCTTCCGGCATGCCGTTGCTGATTATCTCGCCGACGATGCCGGAAAAGTCGTAAACCCAGTCGATTCCGTGGTGTATGCGTTCTTTGGGGATATCATAGCCGCGCTTTTTCATGGCCTTCACGAAGTAGCGCTCGATGGAGTCGTGGAATTCGTCCTGCGGTCCGCCCACGAAGTCGATGACCTTGCAGCCGTGGTGATCCATGATGTGGCTGACCATCATGTCGGCTACTGGTTCGTAGTTGTAAATGCAGTTGGCGAAGCCGTCCACCTGGCTGTCGAACGAAACGACAGGACCTTTGAAATCGCTTTTTATGCGTGCGATAAGGCGTTCCCGCGAGGTAACGTCGTTAATGCTGGAGGGGAATATGATAATGCCGTCTAGGAGGTCAAAGTCCACAAGGTCGTAGACGGAGTTTTCAGCCGCGTCGAATTCAGCGTTGCCGGACATCATCAGGGACGAGAATACTGCGGCGTCCATGTTGGCGGCGAAAAGCTCTTTCTGAATTGTGTTCAGCGCGTTTGAGAAGAATACATATTCCGCTTCAGCGGCGATTATTCCGATCAAAGGACGGGATTTTTTCAAGGCGATTTCTCCTTTGTCCTGTTTGGTTCAAACAGGCATACTATGACTATTTTAAATAAGTATATCATAAATCGCGTGTTATTTGCAACAACAGACTGATGATTTTGTGCGATATTACTATTTTTTTTAGTTATATTTACAATCTGACGATACAAAAGCGGTGTTTTTATCTGGAAATGTAATGTTTCACATGAAATTTTGTGCAAATTGCCATGCGGGGAGGGTTTGATTTTTTACTCTATATAGTGTATAATAGATATTATTGACGAAATTTATACAGGAGTTTTTTATTTATGGATCTGTTACTTATTTCTGCGGCGGAGACTGCGGCAGATGACGGCGGCTTCCTCGGAGTCGTAAAGACTGTGAACGACGCGATCAGCGGCGTTGTATGGGGCTGGCCGGCTCTTATCCTGCTGCTGTTCGTCGGAGTGCTGATGTCGGTGCTTACGAAATTCTTCCAGATATCGCACATCGGAAGGTGGTTCAGATGCACCATCGGTGCGGTATTCAAGGACAGAAAGGTCACGGCGCACACCAAGGACAAGCAGATATCCCAGTTCCAGAGCGTATGCGCGGCGCTCGCCTCAACGGTCGGGACCGGTAATATCGCGGGCGTGGCTTCCGCAATCGTCACCGGAGGCCCCGGCGCGGTGTTCTGGATGTGGATCATGGCGTTCTTCGGAATGATGACCAACTTCGCAGAGAACGTGCTGGGTATTCTCTACCGCGTCAAGAACAAGGAAGGCGAGTGGAGCGGCGGCGCGATGTACTACCTCAAGTACGGTCTCGGTGCAAAGAAGCACTGCAGGGTTTTAGGCTCCGTGCTTGCCGTGCTGTTCTGCGTATTCTGCCTGTTCGCTTCCTTCGGAATCGGCAACATGACCCAGATCAACACCATTTCCACCAACATGAACAGCACATTCGGCATCCCGAACTGGATCACCGGCATCGTGCTGATGATCATTGCGGCTCTCGTTGTTATCGGCGGTATCAAGCGGATCGCGCTGGTTACAGAGAAGATCGTTCCGATAATGGTGATCGTCTACCTGCTGGGAACTGTCGGCGTCTGCGTTATGCATATCGACCAGTTCGGCGCGGTGTTCTCCTCTATTTTCAGGAGCGCGTTCGGCATGGAGGCTGTCGTCGGCGGTCTGGTGGGTCAGGGCGTCAAGATGGCGATAGAGATGGGCATGAAGCGCGGCGTGTTCTCCAACGAAGCGGGTCTCGGCTCCTCGGTAATGGTGCACTGCAACTCCAACGTCAAGGAGCCGGTCAGCCAGGGAATGTGGGGAATCTTCAGCGTGTTCACCGACACTATCGTTGTCTGCTCGCTGACTGCGTTCACGATCCTTTCTTCCGGTCTGTTCGACCTCCAGACGGGCAGGCTCGCGGAGGAGTTCGCGTACCTTGAGAGCCAGACTGGCTCCATAGTGGGCGTTGCGTTCCAGGTGAACTTCGGTGAATTCGGACGTTATTTCGTTGCGATCGCGCTGCTGCTGTTCGCGTTCTCCACTTCCCTCGGCTGGAGCCACTACGGCACCAAGGCGTTCGAGTACCTTTTCGGGACAAAGGCCACGCTGTTCTACAAGATCGTTTTCGTTCTGGCTATATTCGGCGGCGCGACAATGGGCGAGAACCTCGCCTGGGAGCTTTCTGATACATTCAACGGAATGATGATGATCCCGAACCTGATAGGCGTTCTGGTGCTGTCGCCGATGGTCTACAAGTGCACGAAGAACTACATAGACCGCCACGTGCGCCGCATGGACGTTGAGCCGATGCTGTCCGTGCACGAGGATATACAGCGCCAGCAGGTCCTGGCGCTTGAAGCGGAGCAGAACGAGCTGGTCAAGGCAGGGCTCGACACCGACTACGCGGAGTAAATAATGAATTTGTGCATGAGGCTTAAAGTTTTGCGCACAAATTTAAGGATTTTCGACTGTTACAAATGAGGCTGAGTAATTCAGCCTCATTTGTGTTTCAGCCGCAGAATATTCTGAAAAAAATTTCGCTGTCCCCCTTGACAAATCGGAATAAGAGGTGTATAATATCATCATTGATTGCTTTAGAGATAAAAAGCACAAAAGCATAAAAGCATAAAAGTGCTAAAGCAAATGAAAAGATGAAAGGACAATAGTCATGAAAGAAGTAGTAAAGCTGATGGATTACAGACCTGATATAAAGATAGTTGACGCGACCCTGCGCGACGGAGGTCTGGTGAATAATTTCCGTTTCACGGACGAGTTCGTAAAGGATCTGTATCAGACCAACATCAAGGCGGGCGTGGACGTTATGGAGTTCGGCTATAAGGCTGATAAGGAGATGTTCGACGTAAAGGATTTCGGCAAGTGGAAGTTCTGCGACGACGAGGATATCCGCGCGGTAGTAGGCGACAACAACACCGATCTCAAGATCGCCGTAATGGCGGATGTTGGCAGATGCAACTACAAGCAGGACATCAAGCCCCGCGCTGAAAGCCCGGTCGACGTTATCCGCGTTGCCACATATATCAACCAGATTCCGTCCGCTGTCGACGTTATCGAGGACGCCGTTGCAAAGGGCTACGAAGTTACCTGTAATATAATGGCTATCTCCAATGCGCAGGAGGCGGATATCCGCGTTGCGCTCGACCTGCTCGGGAAGTCGCCGGTGAACGTTATTTACATCGTAGACAGCTTCGGCGCGCTGTTCCCGGAGCAGATAGCGCGTTTCGCGGCGCTCTACGGGGAGTACGCTGCAAAGTACGGCAAGAAGCTCGGAATACACGCGCACAACAACCAGCAGCTCGCGTTTGCAAATACGGTCGAGGCGGTGGGCGACGGCGTTGACTGGCTCGACGGTACATACTCCGAGATGGGCAGAGGCGCCGGAAACTGCGCAATGGAGCTGCTCCTCGGTTTCCTCAAGAACCCGAAGTACAACCTGTACCCCGCTGTTCAGTTCATCGAGAAGCATATGACAAAGCTCAAGGAAGATGGCGTTGTCTGGGGCTACGATATGCAGTACCTCCTCACCGGCATGCTCAATCAGCACCCCCGCACCGCTATCCAGTTCACAAAGGATAAGCGCAAGGATTTCTCCACCTTCTACAAGGAGATAACATCCCAGGAATAATTCCAGATATCTACAAGCCTTCATATTCTGTACGGTGCGCCCTGCGGCTGAGATACGCCGCGGTGCGCATTACAGTGCGGAATTTCTGGTTTTTAAAAAATAATCAAATTTTTTTGAAAAAGGTGTTGACAAATCAGAAATAATGTGATATAATATACAAGTCGTCAGGGATACGAAGTAATAGAACTGATAACGCTTTACGCTGGTGTAGCTCAGCTGGTAGAGCAGCTGATTTGTAATCAGCAGGTCGGGGGTTCGAATCCGTCCACCAGCTCCATTTTTTAATGGAACTTACAATTGAATATGGGAGCTTTCCCGAGTGGCCAAAGGGGACAGACTGTAAATCTGCTGCGTTTGCTTCGGTGGTTCGAATCCACCAGCTCCCACCAATCAAACCGCATGAACTTCATGTTTATGCGGTTTTGGTTTTATATTAACGGAGCCGCGTCTGTTCATGACAAAAATCACACATATTAATCCAAAAGCAGCCAATGTGAATTGACTGCTTTTTGTTTTTATCTGGCGGAAATGCTCCCGTTCTTATTACGAATTGATCCTCTCGATTATCTCCGGAACGTCCGCAAGGGAATCCGCCTTTGCGAATATCCGCGAATACAGCTCCTCGTCCGGCTGGGTGAGGTCGGGGACCATCACGGTCACGCAGCCCGCGTCGGAAGCGCTCCGGACGCCGTTCGGGGAATCCTCCAGCGCCATGCACTCGCCTGCCGGAAGCCCGAGCTGCTCCGCCGCGTAAAGGTAGATATCCGGCTTGGGCTTGCCGTTTTCCACCATCGCCGCACAGACTATCCTGCTGAATCTCCCCAGCAGTCCCACCTGCCCGAGGTAGTCCTCGGTGCGCTGGATATCCGTCGCCGTGGCTATCGCGGCGGGTATGCCCTTACTGTCGAGATAATCCAGCAGCTCGGCGATTCCCGGCTTGGTCTCAAGCCCGTGCTCGGAAATGTGCTGTTTCATAAGCTCCATGCGGCGGGAGCGTATCTTCACGTAGTCGAACTCCTCGCCGAATATGCCCTGTAAATAGGGTATCGCGAACTTCCGTGCAAGCGAGCGGATATTCAGCGCGTGTTCCCTCTGCATGGGGAATCCCGCTTCATTCGCCGCCTGGCACCAGTATTTCACAAGGAGCTTCTCCGTGTCCAGGATAAGCCCGTCCATGTCGAAAATAACCGCTTTGATCATATGTATACCTCACTTTATTAGTTCAGACATATCCGCCGGAAGCGGAGAAGTCAGCCTGATGATTTTCTTTGTGACCGGCTGGGTGAAGCTCACCTCGCCGCAGTGGAGCGCATGCCGCTTTATCCCGGACATGTCCCCGCCGTACATTTCGTCCCCGCACAGCGGAAATCCGATGTACGCCATATGTACGCGTATCTGGTGCGTACGCCCGGTCTCCAGCGCGACCTTCAGAAGCGCGTGGGAATCGTTCCCGCCGATTCGCTCAAAATGCGTGACCGCCCGCTGACCCTCCGGAGTAACGCACCGCGTGATTATGCTGTCCCCGGCTCTGCCTATCGGAGCGTCCACGGTATCCCCTGGCGGAGTGCCGCAGGTAACTGCGAAATACACCTTGGAAAGCGACCCGGAGAGCGCCGAGGCAGCGTATTGATTCTTTGCGCACACGCAGAGCCCGCTCGTGTTGCGGTCCAGCCGGTTTATCGGTCTGAACGGAAGTCCCGGATACAGCGCCGCGAACAGGTTCGCGAGGGTGTCCCCGCGGTGGCGTATCGAAGGGTGCACCGGCATGTTCGGCGGCTTGTCGAACACTGCGACGTCCTCGTCCTCGTAGATCACCGGGGCGTTCAGCTCCGGATTCGGCTCGGCGCTTTCGGCGTCGTCGGAGAGCCGCACGCACAGCTCCTCGCCGCAATGTACCTCGTCCACCGTCCGCAGGAGCACGCCGCCCCGGGTCAGACCTCCGGTCTGTTTCAGGCGGATAAGCGCCCGGCGGGAGAATCCCCGGGACTTTAAGAAGGTCTGAGCCTCCGCGCCGTCGAATTCCGCAGGGACTATCAGTTTGAGTTCTCTCATGTTCCCTCCGTCAGAGCCTTGTAGTAGTGCGCCAGTATCAGGTCTGTGACCCTTCCGTAGCTCCGCGTGCCGTCTGATACGCCCTGCGCCTTGATGAATCCGTCGTTCACCGCAGCGGAGGCCGTCTGGACATCGCCCTTGAAGCTGTCGATGTACTCGTTTTCGGCGGTGAAGTCCCGGCGCATGCCGGCGGTGGTGCATTCGTAGGCTTCGCGCCACATGTCCTTGTCGCAGGCGTACAGTGAATTCGAACAGGACTTGAACGCGTTCATATAGCCGGAGTATCGGAATTCCGGATACTCGCTGTTTATGCAGGAGAGATACGCCAGGAAGTTGCACTCGTTCTCGAAGGCTATCCCGCGGGAATGCGCGCTCTCATGGCTAGCCGTGAAGGGTATGGAAAGGTCTGGCTGTTCGATGTTCACGTTGCATTCCGCGAGAAACGGGAAGTACATTCCGGTTATCCCGGTGTAGCTCCAGTAGTAGGAGAGCTGCACCGGCTTCTGCCTGCCTATGCTCGTCCAGAGGAACGGATATTCCTCCGTCAGGGCTTCGTAGCCGCTTCCGGTGCGGGAAAGCTCGGTGTAGATATCCTCGGTGAACTGCACGCAGCCGTTTTCGTCCTCGGCGAGGTACTCGCGCTCCTGCGCGGCATGGGCAGCCAGATCCTTGCAGACTGCAAGGAGGAACTCCGCCGGCTTAGGGGAGGCGTCAAGCTCCATGAGGCTTTCAAGGCTCAGGCGGTAGTAGTTCGCGCCGTGGGCGGTCATGTAGATGAACGCCGCGAACGACAGGAATCCCGCAAGGAACCTTCCGGCTTTCAGGGCGGTGCGCTTCCTGGAGCTGCTCCTTTTCATTCTGACTGCGAATATAACGACAAGCGCAATTACCGCTGGAACGGCAAGCACCGCGCAGATCTCGGTGAGCGACAGCGGGATAAGCGAAGTCACGAACCCCACCGGCACGGTGAACGCCTTGAAAAGCCCGCGCGAAACCGCGTACTCCGTGAATTCCGGGAACATCGGCAGCAGGAAATACATAGCCGCCGCCAGAATCAGCGGAATGAAAATCCACGCAGCTTTCAGCACGCGGCGGGGCGTGAGCCGCTGTTTGTTCCTGGCTTCAGTGCTTTTTTCGACCCTCATCTGATGGTTCCTCCTGCGTTTGATGATACTTTAATTATACAGTACATGGCGGTTTTCGTCAAGTTTCTGAAAATATTTTTGCTTTTTTTCAAAAAGCACTTGACAAAATGGATAGAATGTGATAAAATATATATGTTGCTGATGAGCAACGGGATGTTGAAAATAGAGCGATCTCAGATAAAAAAAGCGGGTAAAACCGCCTCGGTTTTTCCGGGAGCTTACTTCCGGTGTTTCTGGCGAGTAATATCAGGAACGATCAATACGCAGGTGTGGCGGAATTGGCAGACGCGCTAGCTTCAGGTGCTAGTGATCGCAAGGTCATGTGGGTTCAAGTCCCGTCACCTGCACCATAACAGGACACCGATTTTGATACAATGCGTATCTTGATTGGTGTCCATTTTTTTATCCGAAAGTCCTTGTTGAATGGGATTTGTCAACACAATTTAACAAAAGAGGCTCTGCGATGACTGAAAACGGTCACAGCAGAGCCTTTCCTATTTTTGACTTTATATACTATTTAACGAAAGGTCGTGAGGGTGTGCATTTTCGGTAAGGGGTGTGTACTTTTTAATTATTCCTAAAAATAACAAAAAGTCGCAAGGCTTACTCATTAAAATTTGAGCAGTCCTGTGGCTCCGTTATTTTATTCCTTCAGCTTTTTGAGAACGAGATGATGGTCGCGGCTCTTGTAGATCGGGTGACATTCAATTGGCAGATCCTCAACATGAACTGCACCACCTCCTAACGAATGGAAACAGCACTGAACGGGCAGCCGACGCGCCGCACATAGCCCCATTCCCTCAGTCGCTTCGCTCCCTCTGTAATGGGGCTATGTGCGTTTCAACTTTAGATTTATTCTCAACACAAGTGGCTATATTTTTTTCTGTCACTAGGTGGCTCATTTTTTTCTTAGCAAGTGGATCAGTTTTTTCTTGACAAACGCAATCGGAGAGCTTCCACTTGGAATTGTACGCCTTTCCGTAGGTCTGGCGCACATCGAAAAGGTACATGAGCTGTGTATCCGTGCGGCTTCTGAATACTGCTGTGGAATGCTCGCCGCGCCTTATGTACCGTCCGATATTGTTCCACTGGTCGATGGTTCCGCACATTTCCGCTTTGGGGTTCTGGAGAGTAAGAAGCATTGCCTCGCAGAAATTGAGCCTCCAGAAGCTGGAGGTCATTCTGAGCGTCTGCTCCCATATCTCCGGACTGCGGAGCAGGGGAAGCCGGTGGTCGTATATCTGGGCGATTTCGCTGAATCTGCTCATGGGTACCTCCGTATAATGAAAAATGGAGCAATCTTCCGACTGCTCCATGGGTGTTATTTAATTGTGGATTACAAATTAGTGTATCTGCCCGATAAATGGGAAATTGTCTGTTAATCTATATTTGCCCGTCTCTTATAAATGGTGCTGAAATTGTAGCATCTAATAATCCTTTATATGCACTTACTTTTCTGAATGTATTACCCATCATTTCTGAGCTTCTATATTCTCGTATTGCATCCATATCAAAATCTGCATAATACAATCCTTCTGTCAGATCGTCAGCAAGCACAATTGTATTATCAACGCAAATACCGTTTTTATCCCAACAAATAGGACTGTATGCACAGGAACAACCTGCATTTTGTCCATTCGCATTTGCCATTGCTATTCCAACCATATTCTCATATGCTCTGGTAGATAAAGCTTGAATGCGTGGTTTCATTGCACCACAGTCATTAGGCACAAGAATGACCTCTGCACCTTTTAGCATAAGCATTCTCGCACTCTCAGGATATTCCCTATCATAGCAAATCATTATGCCTATTTTTATTCCTTCAAAATCACAAACCTTAAACTCGGTTCCTGCCTCAACATCTTTTTCATCTGCAAAGTCACAAGTATGTACCTTTGAATATTTCATCAGTATTTCGCCGGACTTATTTATTACAAATGCTGTATTTTGAGGTTGTTCTTTGCCTTTTGTAAACGATGTCAGTACAACACCTATACAATGTTTTTTTGCAGTTTCACATATTTTCATGACAACTTCGTCTTCACAGGATATGCTTTTTTCATATGTCATCGGAAGTTCATAACCTGTTATAAAGCACTCCGGAAGCAGCAAAATGTCTGCTCCATTTTTTGATGCTTCCTTCATATAACAGATTATGGTATCAATATTTTTCTTTATATTCGAATTCTCTGCACGAGACTGTAAAATTGCCACTTTAAAAATCATGTTTTCCTCCACAAATTGGAATTTAGACATACTGTTCGATAAGCCCACTTGTTATATCGTTGCACATTTCTATTTGCGAACGATTGCTTTGAAGTATTGCTATAAATTGCTCTAGTTCATTCTGGTTAAGTTCCAAATCCCCTATATCAAGCCTAAGCAAAGAAAGCATTAAATCGCCCTCGAAATATGTAACATCAATAAGAGGTTCATTGTTAAGAATATCAACTGCTATTGGCAATAGAAATCTCAGACCTATTTTCTGCACAATTAAACATCTGATTTCTTCATTTTTGTCTTGCCTTATGACAAGTTATTATAACATAGGAGTTAAATGTAGCTTCACCCCAATAGTCGTTTTCTAATTCTTCTATCGACTTGTTAAAATCTATCATCAAACTATTCCTCTAAATTCCGATTTGTAGGGCTGACAAAATACCCTACTGTATAAGTATACCACACACCAAAAGAAAAATCAACCATCAATTTCAGAATCCCTAATCCCAGAAAAGTACGTTCTCACCGCCGCTGAAACGACCTCCGAAATCTCCTCCGCAGTTTTGCAGCCGAGGTACTCCGAAATCAGTTCAGCTGGAACAGCCACCATGACAGGCGGCTTCGGCTTGAGTATTTCCAAGATGACCTCCTCAATAAGCGCACCAGCACTAGAAATCTCACGGATTTTACCAGAGGTGAGCTTCATTTCGGGGTGCTGTTTCAGAACATCAAGAAGAACGGCCCGTTCCTTAATTCCGCACAGAATTTCCGCGTCAGCGATACTGACCGCACCGCTGTCCAGCATTAGCAGAAAGTCCTGTTCCAGAGCGTTCAGGCGATTGAATAATTCCGACTGTTCCGATGTAATTCCGAGTTCCTTTTCAGCACGTTCGCCCAGTACCGCCGACACCCGTATCTTCTCCGATAGAGTGAGTTCCGGGAAACGCTGGCGGTTGGTTTCTACGATTATCCGCCTGGCGTATTCGTCCGTTATGAGTTTTCCGTCGCCTATCCGGCAGGGGACTTTCACCCACATGAGCTGTTCTGCGGCAGTCCGGCGGCGGTTCCCTGACAGTATCTCATACTCGCCGTTCCCGGCGGAACGCACCAGAAGCGGCTCAGTTATGCCCATTCGCGCAATTGACGAGCTGAGTTCCGACAGTTCGCCGCCGTCCGTGAAAATCGGAGAACGCAGGGGAAGAAGCCTGTCCAGCTCGATGTTGTAGGACTTATCCTCCGGGAAGCACTTTGTGATAATGTCCTCGATGGTTTCTGTTTCCGGCAGTTCCGGTTCTTCTTCGTTGGAAACGGCGGCGAATCCGTCGTCAGGCATTTCGGAAGGTTCATCGTCCTCAATGGGAATGTAGATAGCTTCCGGCTGGTACTCAGGTTCGGCTGACTTCGGGGCAGGACGGATTTCAGGTGTTTCCTCGGATTCCCGCTGAGCCTGTGCGAATGCTTTCATCTTTTCAATGTTCATGCTGTCCTCCG
>ERZ837910.976-NODE-976-length-42917-cov-26.057487_pt1 | contig 42917 bp, 34 predicted proteins | sample MGYA00519940_ERZ837910 | MGnify/ENA primary metagenome ERZ837910 (study PRJEB31850, sample SAMEA3708825) | human gut metagenome | biome: human gut; feature: human-associated habitat; material: faeces | place: China | collected 2014 ... | reverse complement strand
TTGAAGCGGAGCAGCTCAAGGCAGAAGTACCGCAGTTTAACGTAGGTGATACGGTAAAGGTTTACGGTAAGATCAAAGAGGGTAACCGTGAGCGTATCCAGGTATTCGAGGGAACTGTTTTAAAGAGACAGGGCGGAAGCAACCGCGAGACTTTCACAGTCAGAAAGATCTCTAACGGTGTCGGCGTAGAGAAGACCTGGCCGTTACATTCTCCGAACGTTGAGAAGGAGGTAGTTCGTCATGGTAAAGTAAGACGTGCAAAGCTGAACTACTTAAGAGACCGCGTAGGAAAAGCTGCAAAGGTAAAAGAGCTTGTAAAATAATACACTGCAGCGCTAAGAAGCCGGGACATATTTTGTATGGAACAGGATTCCATATGGAGTGTGTTCCGGTTTTTTCGCATTGTAAGGCACCAAAATTAAATTGCGAAGCCACAGGGTTTGTGTTAAAGTAAAGCAGGAATCGTGTGCGGCGGGCACATGGCACATGGAGGATAAGAATGCGCAGACGTAGAAGCGGACTGAACTTTGGCAGACAGAAGAAAAAAGTGAATATGTCGGTCGTGAAGGAAGGGTGTGTGTGGATCATTGAGATCGCGATCACGCTTGTGGTAGCGTTTACACTGGTATATTTTGTCGGACTGCGGACAAGTGTTGTGGGACAGTCCATGGCGGAGACGCTAAACGGCGGCGATGAGATTCTGGTCAACCGTTTTATATACAAAGTTACCGATCCCAGGCCGAACGATGTCATTGTATTTTTGCCGAACGGCAATGAAAAATCACATTATTACATCAAGCGCGTCATAGCGGTGCCGGGGGATACGCTTCAGATTAAGAACGGCGAAGTGTATGTCAACGGCGAACTGTTTGCGGAAGATGTGGATGTGGCGCAGATGGAGGATGCCGGACTGGCGGCGGAAGAGATCACGCTGGGTGAGGACGAGTATTTCGTGCTTGGCGACAACCGCAATAACAGCGAGGACAGCCGCTATGCCAACATCGGCAACATTAAGAAGGAATATATTATCGGAAAAGTCTGGTTCCGCGTGGCACCGTTTAAGGACTTTGGATTTTTATAAAACAGACAGTAAGAGAATGGAGAGCAATTATGCAGTTTCAGTGGTACCCAGGGCATATGACGAAAGCAAAGCGTCAGATGCAGGAAGATATCAAGTTAATCGATCTGGTCATCGAGCTTGTCGATGCGCGGATTCCGCTCAGCAGCCGGAATCCGGACATTGACGAACTGGGCCAAAATAAAGCGCGGCTGATCCTCATGAACAAGTCGGATCTTGCGGACGAGGAAACGGGAAAGCTGTGGAGTGCGTATTTTCAGAAGAAGGGTTATTATGTGGTAAGCCTGGATTCGAGAAACAGAAACGGCATGAAGCAGGTGACGGCGGTCGTCATGGAGGCGTGCAGGGAGAAAATCGAGCGCGACAGAAAGCGCGGCATCATGAACCGTCCGGTGCGGGCGATGGTCGTTGGAATCCCGAACGTGGGGAAATCCACGTTTATCAATTCCTACGCCGGAAAGGCGTGCGCCAAGACCGGCAACAAGCCGGGCGTTACAAAGGGCAAGCAGTGGATCCGGCTGAACAAGAATGTAGAACTTCTGGATACACCGGGAATCTTATGGCCGAAGTTTGAAGACCAGACGGTCGGATTAAAACTGGCGTTAATCGGTGCCATCAAGGATGAGATTTTAAACATCGACGAGTTGTCCCTGGAGTTGATCAAAGTGCTGACAGCCTACTATCCGGGAGCGCTTCAGGCGCGCTACGGAACAGAGGAGCAGGCCATCGACGAGACGGCGGCGCCGGCAGAGATCCTGCGTGGGATCGCGGAAAACCGCCGCTGTGTGGCAAAGGGCGACGAGATTGACTACAGCAAGGCGGCGACGCTTCTGATTGATGAATTCCGCAGCGGCAAGCTTGGCAGGATCACACTGGAGCGGCCCGATTAGCACAGGCAGCGGGAACATACGGCGGGAGAGGAAGCAGATGGAGACGAAAAAGATCGGAGAAATCAGGGAAGAATTCAAGGCGGCAGAGGAGACCATGCTGCCTTCTTTTATCGAAAAATACAGGTCGGATGAGCGCGCGGGCGTACAAAAGCTCATCGAGCAGGCGCTCGCCGCCGATGTGGGCTGACCCGAGATTTAAAAAGTGCCTATGATGAAGAAAAAGCGTTGTAAGCCGGCAGATATTCTGCGCGCCATTTCGCTACCTCTGGTAGGCACTGCCGGAGCATGGCTGTACCGCCGCTATGCAGGCTGCGCCGCCGATACCTGCGCTATCACCTCGGGTCCGTGGCTCTTTGCAGGCATTGGATGCATCCTTGGATCGCTGCTGTATACTGTCCTGCGGCCCGACCGCAGCGAAGAACAGGACAAGGAAGGGTCGGAGTGAGTCCTGATTCCCCTGAAGGAGGAAACGCGATGTATCGAAGTGTATTGGCCATGCTTTTCGCCTCGGTGCTGCTGCTGGGCGGCTGCGCCGCCGGGCAGCAGACTGTGCCGAAGGAAAAGAGCGGACAGGAAGCAGACATGGACGGAGCGGCATTTGACCGGTCCGACGAGGAGATCACCTATATGGATACCACAGACAATGTCATCTATCTGGCGGGCGGCTGCTTCTGGGGCATGGAACAGCTGATGCAGTCCATCCCCGGCGTCATCGATGCCGAGAGCGGCTACGCCAACGGCACCTGCGAGGCGGACGCCGATTACAAGACCGTCTGCAAGGGAGAGACCGGCTTTCGGGAGACCGTGCGGGTGGTGTATGACCCCAAGCAGGTGAGTCTCGACGCCCTGCTGCTGGCCTACTTCTATGTGATCGACCCCACGGTGGAGAACCGGCAGGGCAACGATCGGGGCAGCCAGTATCAGACCGGTGTCTATTACACCAACGAAAGCGCAAAGGAAACGGTGGAGCGCATCGCGGAGATCGAGCGGGGACGCAGTGAAAAGTTCTTCGTGGAGATAGGTCCACTCAAGAACTACTACCCCGCCGAGGAGTACCACCAGAACTACCTAGAAAAGAACCCGAACGGCTACTGCCACATCCCGCGCGCGGAAATGGAGCTGTTTTCCCGGCTGCGCATCGATCCGGGCGACTATCAGAAGCCTGCGGCGGAATCCATCCGGGACAAGCTGACGGCGGAGCAGTACCGTGTTACGCAGGAGAGCGGCACAGAGCGCGCTTTCACAGGCGAGTTCTGGGACAAGTTTGAAAAGGGCATCTATGTGGATGTCGTCACCGGCGAGCCGCTCTTTTCCTCCACGGATAAGTACGAGAGCGGCTGCGGCTGGCCTGCCTTTACAAAGCCCATCGAGGGCCCTGCCGTAGTGGAAAAAGAGGATCTGAGCCACGGCATGCGCCGCACGGAGGTCAGAAGCCGTGCCGGAGATTCTCACCTTGGTCATGTGTTCACCGGCGACCCGGAGTCGCCCAACGGCGTGCGCTACTGCATCAACAGTGCGGCCCTGCGCTTTGTGCCTTACGCAAAGATGAACGCAGAGGGTTACGGATATCTTCTGTATCTGTTCGAGGAATGAGTTCGCAAAATACAATGATATAATAAAAGGTAAATTCGTTTTAAGAACAAAAAGTTTCCATAGACATCATTCCTTTGTCGTGTTGTTGGGCGTGTGGTAACCTCAGTATACACGATTTTGGGAATGATGTCTTTTCGTCATTTTAACAAATTTGCTCTTTTATAGGAAAAGGGCGTTGAAAAAGCTCCATTATTTGGATATAATGGGGCGCATCAAGGAAAAGAGGCGGAACGAAGTGTATCATGTAGCGGTTTGTGAAGACGAGGCAGTTTTGCGGCGGGAGCTGTGCGGCCAATGCGAGGTCGTCCTTGGGGAAATGCAGGTGAGCCACAGGGTCACGGCCTTTTCTTCCGCCGAGGAGTTGGAGGCCGCGTTGGCCTCGGGGGAGACCTTCTCTCTGCTGTGCCTGGATATTCTCATGGGGGGCAAAAACGGCATGGAGCTGGCCCGGGAGCTTCGGGCCCGGGAGGACGAGACCAGCATCCTGTTTATCACCGGCTCCACAGAGTTTTTAAGGGACGGCTACAGCGTCCGTCCCATCCAGTATTTGCTAAAGCCCGTGGAGCCGGAGGCGCTGCGCAGGGCCATAGAAACGGACCTGCGGCTCCATCACCGCCCCCACAGCGTCACCTTTTGCGCAGGGGGCCGAACACTGGTGCTGCCCATCGGGGACATTCTCTACGCCGAAAGCCGGAATCACGGCTGCGTGCTCCACACGGCCCGGGGAGAACAGTTTTTACCCATTTCTTTGAGCCAGGCCGAGCAAACGCTGCCGGGGGATCGGTTCTGCCGCTGCCACAATAGCTTTCTGGTGGATCTATCCTCCATCCGCCAGGTCAACGGCCGGACGCTGTATCTGACAGACGGCACGGACCTGACCATCGGACGACGATATATGGACCAGTTTAAAAATCGGTTTGTGCGATATTTGAATCAGGATTAAGGAAACCGCAGACGATTTATTCAGAGTTTCCTCAATAGAATAGGAGCTGCCGCAAAGGGGCTTTCCTGTGGGAAAGGCGCATTTGCGGCAGCTCCGTTTTTTATATTTTGAGTGCGGTCAGGACCGTGAAGCGGCCGTCGGCGTGGGTGATGTCCAGGACGCTGCCGTATTTTTCCGCCACGGCCCGCATTTTGATCAGCCCGAAGCCGTGGTCATTGGGGCTGTCCTTGGTGGTCAGCAGGCCCCCGCCGGAGTCGGTGCGCAGGGGCCCCCAGTAGGTATTTTCACAGCGAATGGCAAGGTACTGCTGCCGGATCTGCAGCGAGCAGAAGATTTCTCCCGGCTCCGTTTGGGCTGCGGCCTCCAGGGCGTTGTCCAGCAGGTTAAAGAGGAAGGCGCACAGGTCCTCATCCGGAATGGACAGCCGTTCCGGCAGCATGGCATTGACCCGGAAGGTGACCCCCGCCTCCTTTGCCTGGGCTGCAAAGCGCTGGAGAATGGTATTGACGGTGGTGTTGGCGGTGAAAACCTGGGGGGAGAGCTGCTCCAAGGCTCCGTCCAAGCGGTTCAGATAATTCTGGATTTCCGCCGTGTCCTGCTTCCGGGCCAGAAGCTCCAGGGCCGCCACATGATTTTTCAAGTCATGGCGAAAGGCCGCCGTCTGCCGCAGGGTGGCCTGGGCCTGTTCAAATTTCTCCTGAACCGCCTGAGCGCTGCTTTTCATGGCCTGCATCTGGCGCTGGCGCAGCAGCATTCCCCGGGCAAAGCCTGCAATCACCCGCACGGTACAGATCACCCCCAGAGTGCCGCACAGCAGGGTGTAACCCCTCTTGGGGTAGCCGCTTACCAGGGCGGTCACGGGATTGGTCAGGGGATAGAGGGCCCCGGGGCCGGTGCGCCGGGTGATGCCCCAGAGTGCAGCCAGTGCCCCCATCAGCGCAAAGAGAAGAAGGCTGATTCGGCGGGAGGTTTTCTCTTTGGAAAAGCACATCAGCACCAGAGCCCCCAGCAATACCCCAAAGCATAGCCAGTCCCCGAGGGTTTCTGACAGCCGCAGCAAGCCAAAGCTTCCGAGACCGCACAGCAGTCCGTGGGCCAGTGCGGCACCAAGAAGGCTCCACCGCTTCCAGCCATCCAGCTCCATGGCGAGATAAAGATACAGCAGGTCAATGTAGCTCCTGTATATCCAGTTCAGCATCCCGCTGTCAAAGCGGAGGCCTGTGAAGGTCTCCAGGTTGGTGCGGCAAATGCCGGACACCGCTCCCAGCAGAAAATATCCGCTCAGGGGCAATAGCTTCCGCCAAAGGTTTTCCTCTCGGGCACCGATCCCCAGAATCAGCAGCAGAAAGAGCCCCAGAAGAAGCCGGGCCGTCATGACGGCCACCGTTTGGACCATGGCGGTGGTCTCCACCGCGGCATCGGAAAACCGGCTGACCAGAGTGGGGAGCACCGCCTGACGGAGGCCGTCAAAGGAGCGCCCGTAGGTCACGATCCGAAGCTTTTTTCCGGCAACGTTTTCCGGCAGGGGCAGGCGCAGCCCGTCATAGGCGATGCCCTCCGGGTCTGCATCGGACAAAAAGGCATCCGCCCGGTTTTCCAGTTGCGGGAAATCCGTATAGAGAAGGGCATCGTCCAGAAAGACCTGAAGCCCCAGATCATAGCAGCTCAATTGCAGGAACTGCCGGTGTTCGTCCGCCTCCATTACCCGCTCCGCCGCCACGGGGCCTGTCCCCTGGGCGGGAATGCCGTCCAGATACCCGCCAAGGCCGAATACGGGCTCTGCCGGGCCAGTCTCCGTAAAAAACGTCCAGCCGCCGGGGTCTGATTCCATGCACCCCAGGTATCGTCCCCCCTGGGTGCTGTCCGGCCGGGAAAGCCGCAGCAGTAATACGCCCGTCGCCGCCACCCCGGCCAGCAGCAGGGCAAAAGCCAGGCATCGAAGCCTCCGATCCTTCATTCCACCGTCCCCTTTCTGTATGTTTATTGTAACAGGCGGAATGGGATTTCACAAGCGGCAAAGAGGCCCGTCTCCTAAACGACAGGATTTTCAACCTAAACGACACGGAAAAAATCTGGCCGCTATGGTAAAATAGAGGCAACGGAAAAGAAAAGGAGAGATGTGCGATGAATAAAAACTGTTTTCTTCGGCGGGGGATCGGAGTGCTGCTGTCGGTCCTTCTGACGGCGGCCTGCGTTCCGGTGGCGGCCCTGGGGGAGGACGGGGCCCAAGAAGCGGATTTTTCCGGGACGAACCTGATGGATCTGGAACGGGTGCAGCCCAGCGGATTTTCCAGCACCACCAACCCCTATGGCTACGATGTGGGGATGCCGTTCCTCATGGTGGAGCAGAACGAGCTGATGTATCTGAATGTCTGGGGAAATCAGGTCCGCCAGGCCTCCTATTTTGACATGGGTACGGAATCCTCTTTGCCGACCTTCGCAAGAAAGAAGGGCGGTGCCAACGGCACGTTTTTTGTTGACACCTACGCCCTGATGGAGGCAGTGGCCTTTGACCCCACCGGCAGCGGACGGAAAGACCATGTGGCCTTTGTGGGGATTTCCAACAAGCGGGGCTATCTGTGGGTCATCGATACCAGGCAGGAGGCGGGCTCCGACCGCAGCGAGTCGGTGGACATCGGTGATTTTACATACATGTATGACGGAAATAGCTTTGAGGTGCCCACCTACGCCAACCGCAGCTTCCTGAACATCGTGGCCGGTGACTTTGACGGCGACGGCAAGGAGAGCATCCTGGTCTATACCCCGGAGTCCTACCAGGCCGGAGGCTGCCAGATCCAACAGTGGGACTATAACGGCGGAGGTCTTACCCAGCGGGGCAAGAGCAACAGCCTGCTGATGAGCTACTACAACGAGCACCCTTGGTATGATGTAGAGGACTCGGAAGGCAATCAGCGGCGCAAGCTGGGCGTTTCCATGGCCGTAGGCGACTTTAACGGGGACTGCGTAGACGATCTGGCGGTGCTGTCCTACTGCCACCGGCTGCCCAATGATGAAGCCAAAGTCGACTACTATCTGCCGGAGCTCCAAATCGTCTATGGCTCCAAGGACGGCGGTGCCATTGTCACCAAGTCCGCGGCGCAGAAGGAAACCTTCTGCGCCTACATGGGCATGAGTGGAGGCCGCCATCGCTACGAGTTCCCCGCAGCTGCCAGCCTTACCTGCGGAGATCTGGACGGCGACGGTGACGTAGACCTGTTCCTGGCCGGTATGCTGGGAAAATTCGGCACCTGGAAAAAAGATGCCAGCATGGTCAACGAGACCATCGACATGTATGCCCCATATATGTATGTGGGAAAGATGACCAACGTCGGCGGCACCTTTGTCAAGTCTATAAGCGGCACCATCCGCTCCAACGGCTGGACCGATGGCGGCTACCATGATGCGGACGATGTCTGGCAGCGGCTTGCCGTAGAGGCGGTGGCCGTCAACGGCAAGGGCCGGGGGGCAAAGGAACTGGTTTTTGTAAACGGTACTCTCTATGATGTCAGCAACAATACCCCGATGGCGGTGTATACCGGAGGATACTTCGGCAGCTCCGATGACGGCGCGAGCAGCACCACCCGCATCTCCAACTGTGACATCCAGTCCATTGCCGTGGGCAACTTCGACGGCAACAAGGCCGGGCGGGAACAGGTGGTCTTTACCATCGCCCTGAAGCACGCCAACAACAACGAGTCCCATCTGCTCACGGCCTACATGCGGGGCACCAAATACTCAGACCATGTGGTGGACGGCCAAATCCAGGAGTACGGCACCGCCGGAGGCTATGAGAGCTTGGTTCCCACGGACAGCTATGTAAACACCAATGCCCAGAACGCAGTGAGCTTCCTGGTGATCCCCGTGGACAAAAACAACGACGGCGTACTGGCCAAATACCGGGGCGTGACCTATGCCTACACGGACCCGGACGTAAAGGCAGTATTGCAGGCGGCCCCATACTTTGAGGACATTATGGATGCAGGCAACAACGAAACGGAGTATGTGCTTACCGAGAGCTACGAGCTCTCCGACTGGGACTCCGACAATGTGTCCTTCAGCGTGGGCTTCACAAGCGAATTTGGCTTCCTGGGGGGTGAGACCTCCATTGAGACGGGCTATGCCTTGGACTGGTCCAAAACTTTTGAGCGTTCGCTGTATGAGGAGTGGAGCCAGAGCTTTTCCGCCCAGGCCTACAACAGCGTGGTGGTCAACCGCACGCCGGTGTTCGTCTATGAATACGACATTCAGAACGCCGACGGGACCTGGAACGACAAGACCGTGATGCAGACCGCCATCCCCCAGGGGCCGGTCTACGAGCAGATGTCCGTGAGCACCTACAACCGATTTGCGGCGGAATACAACAAGTATATTGCCGACCGGGCGGGCAGCGCCACATGCTATGAGCTGCATCAGATCGACCCCGCCGAAAACTGGCTGGAGGGCAACGAGGGAAATCCCTACCGCTACAACCACGACGGCTGGGGCTACCCGGACCTCAACGCCGGGGCCATCAGCAAGTCGGAGTTCGCCCTGGGCTATAACGGGTCTTTGGACAAGGTGGCCTGGACCAAGGAGAACACCACCACCAAAAGCGTGGAGATGTCCCACGGCTTCTTCTTCAACAGCTCCATCAAGTGGGGATTGAAAAATAACGGCCCCAAGTTCGGCGTGACCACCAGCCTCCAATATACCGACGGCAAGGGCAACTCCACCTCTAAAGGCACCGCGGTAGGTGCCAGCTGCACCGTTACCAGCATTGACAAGCAGGGCCTGGTGGCGCAGGGCATCCCGGCCTCGGTGGTGGATTCCTACGGCTTCCATTGGAACTTGGGCCAGTGGCAGCGGCACCTGAGCGGCGCGGAGGGCAATCAGACGCCCTTTATCGGCTATTGCATTACCAATCTCTCTTCCCCGCCGAACCCGGTCACGGACCTGGACGGCGTCATTGATCCGGAGAACAAGACCATCACCCTGACCTGGTCGATGCCGGAGAGGGCAGAGGGCTGCCCGGAGATCACCGGGTTCTATGTCTATCGGGTAGCGGATGGCCGCTATACGAAAATATCGGAGAAGCTGTCCCCGGAAACCGGGGAATACACGGTCACGGACCTGGATCTAGGTAGTGAATATACCTTCGTCCTGACGACCGTAGCCACAAAGGATGGGAAAGACCTGGAAAGCGTCTGGTCCAACGAGGTCAACTACCGGGCGGACAGCACGCCTTATATCGGCAGCAACGGCAACTGGTGGGTCGGGGATACCGATACCGGGGTCAAGGCCGCCGGGCAGGACGGAAAGGACGGAAAAGACGGCAATACCCCCTACATCGGAGAAAACGGCAACTGGTGGATCGGCCTGACGGACACCAAGGTCCGGGCCGCGGGCACCGACGGCAAGGACGGCGAGAAGGGCGAAAACGGCGATACCCCCTTCATCGGCGACAACGGCAATTGGTGGATCGGGGACGTAGACACCCAGATCCGGGCCGTCAGCAACATTCCGGAAATCGGAGGAAACGGCAACTGGTTTATTGACGGCGAGGATACCGGCTATAGGGCCGTGGCGACGGAGGCCGTGACCCCCACCGTCGGTGAGGATGGCAACTGGTGGCTGGGGGAGCTGAATACCGGCATCCCCGCCGCCGGGCAGGAGGGCGGTCAGGACGAAGAAGGTGAGACCCCCTATATCGGCGACAACGGGAATTGGTGGATTGGTTCGGATGATACCGGTTACAAGGCCCCGGGGGATGAAAATCAGGACGGTGCGGGCAGCCCGGCCCCGGCCGTTGGGGACGACGGCAACTGGTGGATTGGGGAAACCAATACCGGCATTCCCGCCGCCGGACAGGACGGAGAAGAGGGCGAGAATGCCGAGACACCGGTCGTCGGGGACAATGGCAACTGGTGGATTGGGGATACCGATACCGGCGTAACCGCCGAAAGCGCCGCACAGGAGGGCTTCACCCCGGAAATCGGTGAAAACGGCAACTGGTGGATCGACGGCAAGGACACCGGCCACAAAGCCCCGAAGAAAAGTGACCAACAGGGGGATGGCAGCAAAGATACCCAGGCCCCGTTCATCGGAGAAGACGGCAACTGGTGGATCGGCGGTGTGAACACCGCGGTGCGGGCCGCCGGGCAGGAAGGCCTGACGCCCCACATCGGTGACAACGGCAATTGGTGGTTCGGTGATCATGACAGCGGCCACAGGGTCATCAGCTACGGAAAAGATGGAAAAGACGGAAAAGACGGAGCCGACGGTATCACCCCCCGGCTGAAAATCGGCGAGGACGGCATCTGGTATGTTTCCTACGACAATGGGAGCAGCTGGGAGTCCCTCAATGTCCAGGCCATGGGCCAGAAGGGAGAAAAGGGCGATAAAGGCGATAAGGGCGATAAGGGCGATAAAGGCGATCGGGGCGAGCAAGGCATCCAGGGCATCCAAGGCGCCCAGGGTATTCAGGGTGTCAAAGGCGACAAAGGAGACAAGGGCGACCAAGGCATTCAGGGTATCCAGGGCGTACAGGGCATCCAAGGTAATAAGGGCGATACCGGTGCAACGGGAGCCACCGGCGCAAAGGGCGATAAGGGCGATACCGGCGCCGACGGCAAGGACGGCGCAGCGTCGAGCGGCATCAACGGTGCGAAGATCGACGCCAACGGCAACCTGATTCTGACCCTGGCCGACGGAACCACCATTGACGCAGGCCTCGTCCGTGACACCTCCGCCCCGGAGCCCACGGAACCCCCCGCTGCCTCCGTCGATTCCACCCCCTCCGCTGACCCACTCACCGTGGCGTCCGCCTGCATCGCAGTGGTCTCTCTGCTGGGCTTCATCATCACCATTGGGGTGCTCCTGCTGAAAATACGCAGGCATTGACCGCATGAGGAGAAGAGGGGGTCGAGCCCAGCGGAACAAAAAAGGGGCTGTTAAATAGCCCCAAAAAGAAATCGCAGACTCTTTCCCGAAATGGAAAGGGTCTGCTTTTTCTTAGCCATCAAAGCTGTGGATAACTTTTCTGCAAAAATGTGTACACCAACCTCAACTGGCTGCAGCCGTTTCTTAATACTTTTTGTAGCCAGCGCCGGGTGGCACTGGCTCAGAACGGCATAGAAATCGCCAAACCGGAGGACATCTTGCGAGTTCCCTATGTATTTGAGTTTGTTGGTATTCCGGAAGATAGACCCATGATGGAAAGCGACCTGGAAAAGGCTCTGGTACAGCAGATTGAGAAATTTCTGCTGGAGTTGGGTCGGGGATTTATGTTTGTAGGAACACAGCAGCGTGTAACACTGAATAATACCCACTACTATGTGAATATGGTGTTCTACAACAAAATACTTAGGGCCTATGTGCTGATCGAGCTGAAAACTACAAAACTGCCCCCGGAAGCTGCAGGGCAGATCAATATGTATCTGAACTACTACGCCAGTGAGGTCAACGACCCGGACGATAACCCGCCCATTGGCATTATTCTCTGCACAGAAAAGGACAGCATTACCGCAGAGTACGCCTTGGGTGGGCTGTCAAACAACATCTTTGCGTCCCGGTATGTGCTGTATATGCCGAACAAGGAGCAATTGATTCGTCAGGTAGAAAATGTGCTGAAAAAGTGGCACAAAAAAGAAAAATAATTTCCGTATAATCGTTTCAACGCTTATCACCTCTGATAAGATTTTGATAAGCATCCATCTGGCGCACGAAGGGGCAGAGTGAGCCCAGCTTCCCCTGAAAGCAGGGATTCTTTAACAGACGTTTACCGCCTGCCGATCGAAGTCGGCAGGCGGTATTTTTGAATGAATTGTTAAATCATAGAACTCTCTCTTGCAATTTCAAAAAAACTTGCTAAAATATTACGTAGCTTGCTACGTAAATCAAGGGAGGTGATCGTGGCATGTTAACCTTTGGCCGCATCTTCCGCAGCCTGGACTGTGCGCTGGGGCAGCGGATGGATCAGGCATTGTCCGGTATGGACCTTACCTTTTCCCAGGGCCACATCATGGGCTACCTCGCCCACCGGGATACACCGCCCTGCGCCAAGGACATTGAGGACCGGTTTCATCTGAGCCACCCTACGGTCTCCGGCCTGCTGGCCCGTCTGGAAAAGAAGGAGTTCATCGAAGTGCGGGAAGATCCGGAGGATCGGCGGCGAAAGCTCGTCTACATTCTGCCCAAAGGACAGCAATGCAACGAAACCATGTACGCCGTCATCCAGAGCGGCGACAAGAAGCTCCTGGAGGGCTTCACGCCGGAGGAGGAGGCGCAGTTCCGGGAGTACCTGCTCCGGGCACTGCACAACGTGTCTCCGGATTTTGACATCGAGAAAGTGAAAAAGGAGGAATCTCGAAAATGATAAAACGTTTCGCCCAGTGCCTGCGCGAGTATAAATGGACGGCACTGGTAAGCCCCGTCTGCATGATCGGCGAGGTAGCCATGGAAGTGACCATCCCCCTGGTTATGGCAGACCTGTATGACTACGGCATTGCCGTGGGCAATATGACTGTGGTGTGGCAGAAGGCGCTGCAGCTGCTCATCTGCGCCATTGTGTCGCTGATGTTTGGCGTTATGTCCGCCAACTATGCCTCCAAGGCTGCTACGGGCTTTGCCCGGAATCTGCGCCACGATATGTACTACCGGGTGCAGGATTTCAGCTTCTCCAATATTGACAAATTCTCCTCGGCCTCCATCGTCACCCGGCTGACCTCGGATGTGGCCAACATCCAGATGGCCTTCCAGATGATGATCCGTATGGCCATTCGGTGCCCCATGATGCTGATCCTCGCCATGGTCTCCTCCATGCGCATCAGCCCCAAGCTCAGCACCGTGTATTTCATTGCCATTCCCATTCTGGCCGCCGTGCTGCTGGGCATTGTGCCCCTGGTCTTCAAGATTTTTGACCGGGTGTTCAAGACCTATGACCGGCTGAATACCGTGGTTCAGGAAAACGTCCATGGCATTCGCGTGGTCAAGAGCTTCGTCAGAGAGGACAAGGAGGTCAGCAAGTTCAAGACCATTTCCGGGTCTATCTACGATGATTTCTGCAAGGCAGAGCACATCCTGGCCCTCAATGCCCCGGCTATGCAGATCTGCGTCTATGCATGTATCCTGACCATTTCCTGGGTGGGCGCCAAGATGGTGGTTGCCTCCGGCAACAATGCCGCCCTGGGCCTGACCACCGGCGAGCTCAGCTCCATGTTCACCTACACCACCCAGATCCTTTCCAGCCTGATGATGCTCTCCATGGTCTTCGTCATGGTCATCATGTCCCAGGCACCCCTGCGCCGCTGCTATGAGATATTGCAGGAGGAGCCCAACCTGACCTCTCCCGAGAACGCCGTGGAGGAGGTGAGCGACGGCTCCATCGACTTTGAGAACGTCTCCTTCCGCTACTCCCGGAAGGCCAAGCGGCCCGCGCTGCAGAATGTGAATCTGCATATTCCCAGCGGCGCTACCGTGGGCATTCTGGGCTCCACCGGCTCCTCCAAGAGTACCCTGGTGCAGCTGATTCCCAGACTGTACGATGTGACCGAGGGCAGCGTCAAGGTGGGCGGCATCGATGTCAAGGACTACGACCTGGAGGTGCTCCGGGACAATGTAGCCATGGTGCTGCAAAAGAACACCCTGTTCTCCGGCTCCATCAAGGAAAACCTGCGCTGGGGCAACGCCAACGCCACGGATGAGGAGCTGATCCACGCCTGTAAGCTGGCCTGTGCCGATGAGTTCATCACCTCCTTCCCGGATGGCTACGATACCCACATCGAGCAGGGGGGCAGCAACGTTTCCGGCGGCCAGAAGCAGCGGCTGTGCATTGCCCGTGCCCTGCTGAAAAAGCCTAAGATCCTGATCCTGGACGACTCCACCTCCGCTGTGGATACCCATACGGACGCCATGATCCGCAAGGCCTTCAAGGAAGAAATTCCCGGAACCACCAAGCTGATCATTGCCCAGCGTATCTCCTCCATTCAGGATTCCAACATCATCATTGTCATGGAAAACGGCCAGGTTGCCTGTGTGGGTGACCACGAGACCCTGATGAAGAATTCCGACTTCTATCGGGGCATCTATGAATCTCAGCAGAAAGGAAGTGAAGACTGATGCCCGGTCCCGGACAAATGCGCGGCGATGGCCGCAAGGCGGCAAACCCCGGAAAAACCCTCCTGCGTTTGCTCAGCTATATGAAAAACTATACCCCGCTGCTGGTATTCGTCTTCCTCTGCATCATTGCCACCTCTGTGGCCCAGGCTCAGGGCAGCCGTGCCCTGGGACCTCTGGTTGACGAATATATCCTGCCCATGGTGGCCACCGGCTCTACGGATTTTGGCGCTCTGAAAGCCTACCTTGTGAAGCTTGCCTGCATCTTCGGCTTCGGCATTGTGGGCACCTTCCTCTTCAACTACCTGATGGTAGGCGTGACCCAGGGTGTGCAGAAGACCATCCGTGACGACCTGTTTGCCAAAATGCAGCGCCTGCCGCTGCGCTACTTTGACAGCCATGCCGCGGGCGACATCATGTCCCGGTATACCAGCGATATCGATACCCTGCGGCAGGTGATCTCCCAGTCTATCCCACAGTGTGTGTCCTCTGCGGTGACGCTGGTGGTGGTGCTGTGGAACCTGATCGATACCTCCTGGATCTTGACCGTTGTCATGTTCTTCACGGTGGGACTGATCATCTATGTCACCAAGATTCTGGCGGGCAAGTCCGCGGGCTTCTTTATTGGCCAGCAGCGGGCTCTGGGCGCGGTCAACGGCTATATCGAGGAGATGATCTCCGGCCAGAAGGTGGTCAAGATCTTCAACCACGAGGAGGTCTGCAAGGAGGACTTCGACAAGCTCAATGAGGAGCTGCGGGTGAACGCCTACAGCGCCGGCAAGTTCTCCAATATGCTGGGCCCCATCAACAATAACCTGGGGTATGTGCAGTATGCGGTGCTGGCCGTTGTGGGCGGACTGCTGTGCATCAAGTCCAATAACTCCCTGCTGACCCTGGGCAATCTGATGGCCTTCATGGTGCTCTCCCGGAGCTTCAATATGCCCATCTCCCAGATCTCCAACCAGATCAATGCCATTGTCATGGCTCTGGCCGGTGCCGAGCGCATCTTCGCCCTGATGGACGAGGAGCCCGAGCAGGACGAGGGCTATGTGACCCTGGTCAATGCCCATGTGGATGCGGACGGCACCGTCCACGAGTGCCCCGAGCACACCGGCCACTGGGCCTGGAAGCACCCCCACCAGGGGGACGGCTCCGTCACCTATACGGAGCTGAAGGGCGACATCACCATGGAGCACGTGGACTTTGGCTATGTGCCGGAGAAGACCGTGCTGCATGACGTGACCCTCTATGCCCATCCCGGCCAGAAGATCGCCTTCGTGGGCGCTACCGGCGCCGGCAAGACCACCATTACGAACCTCATCAACCGGTTCTACGACATTGCCGACGGCAAGATCCGCTACGACGGCATCAACGTCAATAAGATCGCCAAGCCCGATCTGCGGCACTCCCTGGGCATTGTGCTTCAGGAGACCAACCTGTTCACCGGCACCGTTATGGAGAACATCCGCTATGGCAAGCTGGATGCCACCGATGAGGAGTGCATCCGGGCGGCCAAGCTGGCCAACGCAGACGGCTTTATCACCCGTCTGCCCGATGGCTACGACACCATGCTCACTGCCAACGGCGGCAACCTGTCCCAGGGCCAGCGGCAGCTGATCGCCATTGCCCGGGCGGCCGTGGCCGATCCCCCCGTTATGATCCTTGATGAGGCCACCTCCTCCATCGATACCCATACGGAGGCCCTGGTGCAGGCCGGCATGGATGCGCTGATGAAGGGCCGCACGGTGTTCGTCATTGCCCACCGGCTGTCTACGGTCCGCAATTCCGACTGCATCATGGTCCTGGACCATGGCCGCATCATCGAGCGCGGCACCCACGACGATCTGATCGCCCAGAAGGGCACCTACTATCAGCTCTATACCGGCGCATTCGAGCTGGAATAATCCCGATCCGCCTGAATAGTACCCCCAATGCCTCCACCGGCATTGGGGGAATTATTTCCAGGAGGTCATCAGCTGCCTGATTGAGGGAACGGACAGCGCCATGCTGTTTGATTCCGGCATGGGCATCGGGGACATGCACTATGGCCACGACTGCTATCCCTTCGAAGGCTTCTCCATTGTCCTTTCGGGATATCCGTGAATTGAAAAAAGGCATTGCGCGCCTTGCGGCCCGCAATGCCTTTTGAATACGGAGAAGCTTACCCGTTGACCAGGGCTACGGCTACGTCATTGACGTTGGTGCCGGTGGGACCGGTGATGATGAGACCGCCGATTTTTTCCAGGGCGTGATAAGCATCGTTCTCCTGCAAAACATCGTAGACGGACAGTCCCTGGGCCCGGAGTGCGGCGTTGGATTCGCCGTCCACATAGCCGCCGGCGGCATCCGTGGGGCCGTCAGTGCCATCGCTGCCCACACTGAAAACGCAGACGCCGGGCAGCCCCTCCAGATGAGGTGCTGCGGCCAGAGCAAGCTCCTGATTTCGCCCGCCCTTGCCGTGACCGGTGAGCTGGACCACGGTCTCACCGCCGGCCAGGAAGGCCAGCTTCTGCCCCTTCCCGGCATGGGTCCGGAGAACGGTACCAAGGAAGCTGCCCGCCTCCTTGGCCTGGCAGCACAGCTGATCCGTCAGAAGGACCGGAGTATAGCCCAGTTTTTCACATTCTGCGCCTGCTGCGGCGCAGAGTTCCCGGACGGAGCCGGTGATCTGGGTGGTGACGTTGTGCAGCTCCTTTGGGGTTTCCGTGTGCAGGCATGCCTCGGCCTCGGGGGTCAGACGCAGGTGATATTTTTCCGCGATGGCCAGGGCCTGGTCACAGGTGGTGCTGTCCGGAACGGCGGGGCCGGAGGCAATCATATCCAGCGGGTCACCCAGAATATCGGACAGCACAATGGAGAACACCCGGGCCGGGGCACAGAGCTCGGCAAACCGGCCGCCCTTGACCGCGGAGAGCCGCTTGCGGATGGTATTGATCTCCACAATGTCCGCCCCGCAGGCCAGCAGCTGCGATGTAATATCCTGGAGCTCCTCTCCGCTGACCTTTGGCTTTTCAAACAGGGCGCTGCCGCCGCCGGACAGCAGGAACAGCACCGTGTCCTGCCCGGTCAGGCCGGAGACCAGGTCGATGGCGGCCTGGGTGGCTGCGAAGGAGTTTTCGTCGGGGACGGGATGCCCCGCCTCCCGGCAGTCGATCTTCCCCAGGGGGGCCTTCACATGGTCGTATTTGGTAATGACGATGCCCTTCTCAATCCGGTCACCCAGGCAGTCCCGGGCGGCCTTTGCCATGTTCCAGGCAGCTTTGCCTGCCGCAACCAGGATCACCCGGCCTGGGAAGGAAGCACCCTTCAGCGCCCGGGCTACCGCATCGTCCGGCTGTACAGCCCGGATGGAGGAAGCAATGATTTGATTTGCGTGGGTACGCATTGCCGTATCCATTCATGATCACCTCACGTTGAAATTAGGGAAGGGCAGGGCAGCTGTGCCGCCCTGCCCGAAAGCTTATTGTATCACAGAATCAGGGAGAGAATGAAGATACCAACCATGGAGGACAGGCCCAGGACCAGCGTCAGCATGGTCTGCGTCTTATAGCCCTGCTCGGGGGTCATCTGACCGAAGTTGGTGACGACCCAGAAGTAGGAGTCGTTGGCGTGGGAAACGGTCATGGCGCCGGCGCCGATGGCCATAACGACCAGAGCGATCTCAGCCGGGGAGGTGAAGCCAATAGCCCCCAGCAGAGGAGCCACAATACCGGCGGTGGTGGTGATGGCCACGGTGGAGGAGCCCTGCGCGGACTTCAGGATGGCAGCCAGCAGGAAGGGGAAGAAGATGCCCACGGTGCCCAGCACGGTGGCGTGCGCGGTGATAAAGTTCACCATGTCGCTGGTGGCGATGACCTTGCCCAGCACGCCGCCGGCGGCGGTGACGAACAGGATGGGGCCGGTGACCTTCAGGGTGTCGTTGGTCATGTCGTAGAACTTATCCAGCTTCTTGGTAGTAGCCAGCTGAATGACGGCGCAGATGGTGCCGACGCCCAGGGCGATGATGGGCTTGCCCAGGAAGTTGAACAAATCAAAGGCGATGCCGGTCCAGCCGGCCATGGAGGCGATGGAACCCAGAGCCATCAGGATGATGGGGACGATGATGGGAGCCAGTGCATTGAAGCCGCCGGGCAGCTTGCCGTAAGAAGCAACCAGCTCTTCGTAGGTCTTGACGTTCTCAGCGGAATCGGCGGTTTCGTCGGCGCTCTGGACCTTCTTGCCGATGTACTTGGCAAACAGCAGACCGGCAATCAGGGGCAGAATGGAAGCTGCAACGCCGAGACCCATGACCAGCAGCAGATTGTCACCGATGCCCAGGGTGTTGGCGGCGGCGATGGGGCCGGGCGTGGGCGGGATGAACACATGGGAGATGTACAGACCGGCGGACAGGGCCACGGTCATGGCCACGCTGGAGGTCTTGGTCCGGCGGACCATAGCCCGGCGGATGGGATCCAGGATGACAAAGCCGCTGTCACAGAACACAGGGATGGAGACGACCCAGCCCATGAGCTCGATGGCCAGCTCGGGGTTCTTCTGACCCACCAGCTTGACGACCATGTCGGCCAGCTTCAGGGCAGCACCGGTCTGCTCCAGCACGGTGCCGATCAGAGCGCCCAGGATAATGACGATGCCGATGGAGCTGAAGGTTCCGGAGAAGCCCGCGCCGATGACATTGGCAATATCGCCCAGAGGAATGCCTGCCAGAAGTGCCAGAATCAGAGAGACACTCATGATAGACAGGAAGGGATGGACCTTGAACTTGGAGATGGCTACAATCATAACAACGATTGCCAGCACGAATGTAATGATAAGGGGTACGCCGGTCATAGTAGAATCCTCCTTCTATATTTGAGCAGATTGCACAAGACTCTGCGCCTTCGTAACTGCTCTGCTGTTAATATATTATAGGACCGGAGGAAAAAATGCAATGGTACCGGGGACGCAAAAAGAAACCGCTTTCTGTTACGGGTAACAAGTTCTGTCAGAAAGTGCGCCCTTCCTCGCTGCGGCTGAGCTCCAGATAGAAGAGCATGGCGAGGTACAGCGCCGGGGCCTGACTGGGTTGGCGTACATCCAGCCCGGTCAGCTCTGCCAGGCGCTTGATGCGGTACTGGACCGTATTTTTGTGGATGAAAAGCGCCTGGGAAATGGCCTGAACAGAGCCCTCTGCACTGAAAAAGGCCTCCAGAAGGCTGATCTGCTCGGCAATTTCGCCGTTGCCGCAGTTCCGAAAGACCTTTTTCAGGTAGGCCTGCTTCCGGTCCCGGGATACGTCGTCCATCAACAGCTCTATGTTCAGCGCTTCGTAGCAGCGGATATCCGTATTGCTGTAGGCGGTGGTGTGCCAGGCCCGGTTGGCCTGCAAATAGGCCTCGTGGAGGTCTTCCGTCGGGCCGTCGATGCCGAAGATCATCTCCACATCCAGCTCCTGACGGATCTCCCGGCTGAGGGTCCGGCACAGGGCGACCATTTTCTCTGTGCTCTGCTTGCGCACCAGCAGGATCTGCCGGGCGGCATTGCGCAGCAGGATGCCGCCCTGCTGGCCGATACGGGCATTCAGCGCCCTGTCGATCTTCTCCAGGATCATCTGGCCGTCCAGGGAGTCCGTGTATTTTTCCCGGTCCATGGCGGAGGCAACAATGCAGCGCCTGGGACTGCGAATATCGATGCCCAGGGCGAAGCCGCGCTCGGAAAGTGTCCTGGGGTTGCTCAGGCCGGAGCCCAGGATCCAGTCCTCCAGAAAGCGGCTGCGCACACGCAGGTCCAGCTGCCGGTTGTCCAGCTCGGACCGTTCCCGGATGAGGATCTCCGCCATTTTCTTGACGATCTGGCCGTATTCGATGACGGCGTCGTAGTCGCCGGTGATGCCGATGACTCCCTGGAGCTGCCCATCCACCACAATGGGCAGATTGATGCCCCGGCGCACATCGGGCAGCTCGTTTTCCAACTCCGGCGTGATGTAAAATTCCGGAAGGTGCTGGGAGATGATGCGGTAGGCCCCCTCGTGGAATTTGCCGATCCGGGCAGGGTCGTTGCTGGCGATGATGTGCCCGGTCTCGTCCATCAGATTGATATTCTGCCGGACCAGCTTGCCGATCTCTTCCACGATCTGCTGGGCGCTTTTCTTCGTGATCCGCATGGACAGTCTGCCTCGCTTTACCTGCCGAGTTGGATACCGGTCAGGTACTCATAGTATTTTGCAATGGCACTGTGGTCGCTGCCGCCGCAGTCGTGGTGGTGGAGCCACTCCAGAACCTCTTGTACGGCTGCGGTCATGGGGACGGGGGCGCCCACGGCGTGGGCACAGTCCAGGGCGTTGTTCAGGTCCTTGATGTGCAGGTCGATCTTAAAGCCGGGCTTGTCGTTCCCTGCAAGCATCATGGGCCCCTTGGCATCCAGAACGGTGGAGCCGGCCAGTCCGCCCCGGATGGCCCGGAACACCAGCTCGGGGTCTACACCGGCCTTCTGGGCCAGGGTGAAGGCCTCGGCTACGGCCTGAATGTTGCAGGCGACGATAATCTGGTTTGCCAGCTTGGTGGTGTTGCCTGCGCCCACGTCGCCGCAGCGAACGGCGGAAGCGCCCATGGTCAGCAGCATGTCCCTGCACCTGTCGAAAACTGCCTGCTTGCCGCCCACCATGAAGCTCAGGGTGCCGTCGATGGCCTTGGGCTCTCCCCCGGAGACAGGGGCATCCAGCATCTCAATGCCCTTTTCGGCCAGCTTGGCGGCGATCTCCTTGCTGACCACAGGGCTGATGGAGCTGCAGTCCACAAAAATCTGCCCGGCGTGCATATAGGAAGCCACCGCATCCGCTCCCAGCATGACCTCCTGCACCTGGGGGCCGTTGGGCAGCATGGTGATGATCACATCACAGTTCTGCCCCAATTCCTGCCGGGAGCCCGGATGGGCCCCGCAGGCCGCCAGCTCGTCCATGGCAGCCCGGCTGCGGTTATGGACCCACACCTCGTAGCCCGCCTTCAGCAGATTCTTTGCCATGGGCTTGCCCATGATGCCAAGGCCGATAAAACCGATTTTCATAGGGAGGACCTCACTTTGCGTTCAATTTGGATACGATTAGTATACGCGCCGCAGCGCAATTGCGCAATTGACAAAAACCACAAAGCTGCGCCCTGCTTTTTTGATCGCCCAAAACAGGAAGCACGGGAGGAAAAAAGATGAATCGGTTCAAAACGAATGCCGTCAACTGCGCCATGCTGGGGGCCTTTGAGGGTACGGGAATCGATGGCCGGGGCTGTTAGAAAAGTATGTCGCTGCGAACCAGTGACCGACGTCACTGGTGTGGCAGCCCCCCGGTTGGATGGAAACAGCTTGGTTTTACGGCCAAGATGTTTGAAAATCCGGGGGATTGCCACACCAGCGTGCGCGCTGGTTCGCAATGACAGAGCGTTTTCTAACAGCCCCGTAAGGAGCGTTCGGCATCCAGCTGCCGAACGGCAAGTGCCTGCCGGGCACTTGCATTGGATGGGTTCGATTCCCTTCCTTTTTTCCCAAAACAAAACAGCATCCCGATGGGATGCTGTTTTGTTTTGGAGCAGGGTACGGGAATCGAACCCGCCTCTGTGGCTTGGGAAGCGACCATTCTACCGATGAACTAACCCTGCATTGCCGCTATTATAGCAGATGGGGGAGAAAAAATCAATGCCTTTTTTATCGGCACCGCATTTCTCTTCTCCCGCTGGAAAAACAGGCTGCATTGTGCTATGATAGGAAAAAACCATCCAAAGGAGAACGCCTATGCTTCCGGAAGCCTTTTTGAAACGAATGGAGAACCAGCTGGGGGCGGAGTACCCGGAATTTTTGAAGAGCCTGGAGCGGCCCCGGGCGGTGGCGCTGCGGTTCAATCCGCTGAAAGGGGAGATTCCCCAGCTGCCCTTCGTGGGGGAGCAGGTGCCCTGGGAGCCCATGGGATACTACTACGACCCGGCTTCCCGGCCGGGGCTGCACCCTTACCATGAGGCGGGGGTGTACTATTTGCAGGAGGCCAGCGCCATGTCCGCCGTGGCCCTGCTTGACCCCAAGCCCGGGGAGAAGATATGTGACCTCTGCGCCGCCCCCGGGGGAAAATCCACCCAGATTGCGGGAAGAATGCTGGGGCAGGGGCTGCTGCTCTGCAATGAGTACAGCCCCGCCCGGGCAAAGATCCTCGCCCGGAACATCGAGCGCATGGGCGTGGCCAATGCCGTTGTGACCAATGAGAAGACGGAGCGTCTGGCAGCCAAATTGCCCGGCTTTTTTGACCGGGTGCTGGTGGACGCCCCCTGCTCCGGCGAGGGAATGTTCCGCAAGGAGGAGGCCGCGGTGACGGACTGGAGCCAGCAGACCGTGGAGATGTGCGCCGCCCGCCAGGCGGAGATCCTGGACAATGCGGCGCGTCTTTTAAAGCCCGGCGGACGCTTGGTCTATTCCACCTGCACCTTCGCGCCGGAGGAGAACGAGCAGACCGTAGCGGCGTTTCTGGACCGGCACCCGGAATTCGCCCCGGAAAGGGTGGATGCCCCCTGGTTTACGCCGGGGGAGCAGGGAACCTACCGCATGTGGCCTCACAAGCTGCTGGGCGAGGGACATTTTGGCGCCGTGCTGCGTAAGCTGGACGGGGAAGAGGGGGACATTCCGGAAGAAAAGGGGACTGCCAAGCCAAAACCCTGGCAGAGCTTTGCAAAGGAGATGGGGCTGCCCCTGCCGGAAGGAATTTTCCTTGGCTTTGGAGACCGGCTGTATCTGGCCCCCCAGGGCTGCCCGGAGCTGAAGGGACTGCGGGTGCTGCGGCCGGGCCTGGAACTGGGGGAGCTGAAAAAGGACCGGCTGGAGCCTGCCCACGCTCTGGCCCTGTGGGCAAAGCCCCTGGAACGGACGATGGACCTGCCGTCGGAAGGCCCGGAGATCGGGCAATATCTTCACGGCGAGGTGCTGCCCTGCACCGAAAAGGGCTGGTGCCTGGTGACGGTGGACGGCTACAGCATCGGCTGGGGAAAAGGGGACGGAAGACAGCTGAAAAACCACTACCCCAAGGGCCTGCGGCGGTAAAAAAGGTTTTCCTTTACAAATTGCCGGTTCCATGGTAGAATACCCTGGAATTATGTAATGTTCCATTCCCCAATTTATCACAAGGAGAGGATCGTTCCTTGGCCAGATATGAAATTAACGGCGGCAAACCCCTGGAAGGGACCGTCACCATCAGCGGCGCGAAAAACGCGGCAGTTGCCATATTGCCTGCGGCGCTGCTGGTCAGCGGGAAGTGCCGCGTTGAAAACGTACCTGATATCTCCGATGTCCGCATTCTGCTGGACATTCTGGAGGGTATGGGCGTAAAGCTCGCCTATCCCGAGCCTCACGTTGTAGAGCTGGACAGCTCAGAGGTGCAGTGCACCACTCCAGACCCGGAGCTCGTCAAGAAGATGCGGGCCAGCTACTATTTGATGGGGGCCCTGCTTGGCCGGTTCGGCCATGCCCATGTGGCTCTGCCCGGCGGCTGCAATTTTGCCTCCCGTCCCATCGACCAGCATATTAAGGGCTTTTTAGCCCTGGGCGCGGATGTGGACGAGACGGAGGACTATGTGGCTTTGAAGCCCACGGAAGAGGGCCTTCACGGGGCCAGAATTACCCTGGATATGGCAAGCGTGGGCGCTACCGTGAATATTATGGTGGCGGCAACCCTGCTTCCCGGGCAGACGGTTATTGAAAACGCGGCCAAGGAGCCCCACATTGTGGACCTGGCCAATTTCCTGAATACCATGGGCGCCCGCATTACCGGCGCAGGCACGGACACGGTGAAAATCCGCGGTGTCAACAGTCTGCGGGGCGGCAGCTATGCCATCATCCCGGACCAGATCGAGGCCGGGACCTATATGGCGGCGGTGACGGCCACCGGCGGCAATGTGCTGGTGCAGAACGTCATCCCCAAGCACATGGAGTGCATCACCAGCAAGCTGGAGGAGATGGGGGCCAAGGTCATCGTCTTTGACGATGCCATCCGGGTCATACGCACGGGAAAGCTGCGGTGGACCACGGTGAAAACCAGCCCCTATCCCGGCTTCCCCACGGATATGCAGGCCCAGGTGTGCGTGTGTATGTCCCTGGCCAAGGGCACCAGCCGCCTGACCGAGAGCGTGTATGAGACCCGGTTTTTCGGCTACTGCGCGGAGCTGGAGAGCATGGGGGCCAATATCAAAATCAACGGAAAAACCGCCACGGTGGTGGGCGTAGAGGAGCTCTACGGCGCTACGGTATTTGCCCACGATCTGCGGGCCGGTGCGGCCCTGGTCATCGCAGGCCTCAGCGCCCAGGGAACCACCCAGGTGGAGGACATTCACTATGTGGAGCGGGGCTATGAGGACCTGATCGGCAAGCTGACGGCGCTGGGCGCGGACATTCGCCGGGTAGAAGACTAATTCGGAGAGACGAATCAGAGGAGGTGTGGCCATGGCAACCATGGAGCAGCAGGTGGAAAGCATTGTGGATACCATTCTGGAGGACTATCGCAATGGCCGCAGCATTGACCGCATGAACCCCTTTGCCCATCCGGACAAAGAGGTGGTCATCGATATGATCGGCAAGCTCATGCGCATTGTCTATCCGGGCTTCAGCCGGGACAAAAATTACCGCATTTACAATACCCATCACAATCTGTCCATGCTCATTGAGGACGTGATGTACAACATGGTCAAGCAGCTGACCATGGTCTTCCGGGCGGACATGGAGGAGCAGCAGGCCCAGGAGAAGGCCCAGCAGGTGAGCCTGGATTTCTTCCGGGCCATTCCGGCGCTGCGGGACGTGATCCAGACGGATGTGGAGGCCTTCTACGACGGAGACCCCGCCGCCTACAGCACCGATGAGATCGTCTATTGCTACCCCGGCATTTTCGCCATTACGGTTTATCGCCTGGCCCATGTGCTCTATGCCATGGGGGTGCCCCTGCTGCCGAGAATCATGACCGAGCACGCCCACAGCGAGACGGGCATCGATATCAACCCCGGGGCCGCCATCGGCAAGTATTTCTTCATCGACCACGGCACCGGCATCGTCATCGGCGAGACCACGGTCATCGGGGACCATGTGAAGGTCTACCAGGGCGTGACATTGGGCGCACTGACCACCCGGGGGGGCCAAAGCCTGCGGGGCAAGCGCCGCCATCCCACCATTGAGGACAATGTGACCATCTACGCCGGCGCTTCCATTCTGGGCGGCGATACGGTCATTGGCCGGGACTGCGTCATCGGCTCCAATGTCTTTATCACCCATTCCATCCCCCCCTGCACCACGGTCAGCGTCAAGAGCCAGGAGCTGCAGATTCGCCAGCGGGCCAACTGTCCGGGCCCATTTTGGCCGGAAGAGAAAAAAGAAAAATGAGTTTCCGCCGTCGAAGGTATGCACCGGAGACGGCGCTTTTCTTGTACATATGAAAATAGTTTGAAAAAGAAATGAAAATACTTGCATTTGGGAAATATACGTGATATAGTACCAGCGAAATCAATACAAAGATACGGATTCACCTGCGGCTGTTTGCCGCAAAGGGGAATGGGGTGCAAGGCCCCGCGAGTCGGTCACTGTGAAGCCCGGTTTGGGATAAGTCAGGCTACCTTGTGAATCCATTGTCTCCGCCGGAACCGGAGGCAGAACCCAGAATTTTTCCGGGCTTTTCAGAAAGCCCCGTTTTTCTGCGCTTTTGCCTGCCGTCTGCCCGACGGCAGGCTTTTTTGCGCATTCAATTCCTTCGGGATTGAAAATATTAGAGAAAATGAGGAAGTAACCATGCAAGCAGCAAAACGTATTTTGTCCCTGACCCTGGTGCTGGTGCTCGTTCTGGCGCTGGCCGCCTGCGGCGCTCAGAGCTCCACCGCAACCACCGCGGCCCCGGAGACTACCGCAGCCCCCGAGACCACCGAGGCCGCCACTGAGGCTGCTACGGAGGCAGCCACCGAGGCTCCCGCCGAGGTCAAGCACACCGTCTATCCCCTGACCATCCAGACCTACAACTACGCCAAGGAGCCTGTAGAGTATACCTTCGAGAAGGCCCCCGAGCGGGTGTGGGCGCAGAACCAGGACAACATTGAGATTCTGCTGGCCCTGGGTCTGGCAGACAAGATCGTAGGTGCCTGTGGCCTGGACGGTGATGTTCGGGAGGACCTGAAGGCCGATTTTGAAACCATCAACTACTACGACAAAATGCCCAGCAAGGAAGAGATCATCGCTCTGAATCCGGACTTCATCACCGGCTGGTACTCCACCTTCTCCGACAAGCGCTTGGGCGATGTGGACTTCTGGCATGAGCGCAATGTGGGCACCTACATGGCCCTGAACAGCGCCTGCCGGGGCAAGGCTGCTGAGAATCCCCAGACCGTTGAGCACGAGTACCAGGATATCCTGACCCTGGGCGAAATCTTCGACGTGCAGGACAGAGCCGAGGCCATCGTCAACGACATGAAGGCCCAGGTCCAGCAGATCGACGATTATCTGGCCGACAAGACCCGGCTGACCGCCGCTGTTCTGGAAGATGAAGGCGGCACCTACCGCGTGTACGGTGAGGACGTTCTGGGCGGCAACGTTGCCATCCACGGCGGTGCAGAGCTGGCTGTGGGCAAGCACGGCGAGAACGGCAACATCAGCGCGGAGGATCTGGTCCTGGCCAACCCCGATGCCATTTTCATGGTCTGGTATGACGGCTACAGCGTGGGCGATGTGGACTACGCCGGTGACCATGTGGTAAAGCTCATCACCGAGAATCCCGCCTTCGCCAGCCTGGATGCCGTGAAGAACGGCAGAGTGTACCCCATCAACCTGTCCGGCATCTATTGCAGCGGCATGCGTACCATTGACGGCATTCTGGACGTTGCAAAGAACCTGTATCCCGAGCTGTATCAGTAATACACAGGAAAAAACATTTGTCTCTGGGTATCGGCAAATCGATACCCAGAGATTGCTACAGGATGCGCATATGGATTTAAAAAACGGTATTTTTCACGGAAAACCCCTGTATATTTTGGCGATCATCCTTTTGATTGCCGTACTGTTCCTGTCGCTGTGCTGGGCCGTGACCATGGGCGCGGCAAACCTGTCGGTCCGGGATGTTTACAGCGTAATCCTCTTTAAAACCCTGAAGATCGGCGACCCGGAGCTTTACGGCAGCGGCAGCCTCAGCGATATCGTCTGGTTTATCCGCCTGCCCCGGCTGGTGCTGGCCATCTGCGTGGGTGCGGCCCTGGCGGTGTCCGGCGTGGTCATGCAGGCCATCGTCAAGAACCCTCTGGCTGACCCTTATATTCTGGGCGTTTCCTCCGGTGCCTCCCTGGGTGCAACCCTTGCGATTTTGCTGGGGGTGGGCACGGTCTTCGGCGGAAACTATGTCGGTGTCATGGCCTTTCTGGGGGCGCTGGCCGCCTCCTGGGGGGTGCTGTTTCTGGCAAACATCGGCGGCCGCGCCACCTCTGTAAAGCTGATTCTGGCGGGAACCGCCCTGTCCTCCATCTGCTCTGCGGCTTCCAGCTTTGTTCTCTATGTGATCAACAACAGCAGCAATGCCATTGCCGCCGTGGGCCGGTGGACCATGGGCAGCCTGGCTGCCGCCAGCTGGGACACCAATCCCACCATGCTGGCGGTGACGGTTGCCTGCGTGATCTTCTTCCTGACCCAGCACCGGACGCTGAACCTGATGCTGGTGGGCGATGAATCCGCCGTGACCCTGGGCACCGATCTGCACCGCTGGCGCATTCTCTATCTGGTGGTGGCCTCTCTGCTGGTGGGCTTCTCCGTGTACAATGCCGGTATCATCGGCTTTGTGGGCCTGGTGATTCCCCACATTGTGCGGATGCTCTTCGGCACGGACCACAAGAAGCTGCTGCCCATTTCCGCCCTGCTGGGTGCGGTATTTCTGCTGTGGGCGGATGTGGCCTGCCGGACGCTGCTGGACCGGACGGAGCTGCCCATCGGCATTTTGACCTCTATGATCGGCGCACCCTGCTTCATCTATCTCATGGCCCGCAGCCGCTACGGATTTGGAGGTGGCGAGGGATGAAACTGGAGGCAAAGGACATTGAAGCGGTTCTGGGCGGCAACGCCATTCTCCGGGGTGTTTCTCTGGAGGTGGAACCCAATGAATTTGTGGGCATCATCGGCCCCAATGGCAGCGGCAAGAGCACGCTGCTCAAGTGCATCTACCGGGTTTTGAAGCCCCAGGCCGGTATTGTGAAGCTGGACGGCTCGGATATCCGGGAGCTCTCTTATAAGAAGAGCGCCCAGTCCATTGCGGTCCTGGCCCAGCACAACTATTATAATTTTGAATTTTCCGTGCAGGATGTGGTGCTTATGGGTCGCTCTCCCCACAAGCGGGCCATGGAGCGGGACAATGCCCAGGACTATGCCATTGTGGCCCAGGCGCTGGAGACGGTTGGCATGGCCGATATGGCAAAGCGCAGCTTCTCCACCCTTTCCGGCGGCGAGCAGCAGCGGGTGATTCTGGCCCGGGCACTGGCCCAGCAGACCCCCTGCCTGATTCTGGACGAGCCTACCAACCACCTGGATATCACCTATCAGCTGGAGCTTATGGACATTGTCCAGGGCCTGGGCCGCACGGTTGTGGCGGCCATTCACGATCTGAACATTGCAGCCATGTACTGCACCCGGCTGTTTGTCATGGAAAAGGGGCAGCTGGTTGCCTCCGGAACGCCGGAGGAGGTGCTTACCCCGGAGCTCATCCGGCAGGTATACGGCGTGAAGGCCAAGGTGTTCCGGGATGAGGCCGGAATCCTGAGAATTCAATACTATCCGGAAGGGAGAAAATACATATGACGAATCTTGCGATTCTGTGCTGCCTGGATGCCAACGATGTCTGCACCGGGGCCGGGTGCCTGCGGGCGCTGCGGGAGCGCAGAGGCGGCTTTGCCTGCTACGAGGGACAGGAGACGGAGCTTCTGGCCTTCCTGCGGTGCAGCCATTGCAGCACACCCCTTGAGGAGGATGCCGGAATGCAGAAAAAGCTGGAGCGTCTGGTGTCCATCGGTACACAGGCGGTCCACATCGGCGTGTGCGCCCAGCCCAAGGGGGAGAAGTGCCCCTATATGGCGGCCAACGCCAAGTGGCTGGAGGACCACGGCATTCAGGTCATCTGGAAGACCCATTAAATCCTTTTATCAAAAACGGCGAAATGCCAAAATTTCTACCAAAACCGCCCGGTTGATGAAATGTTCATCAGCCGGGCATTTGTGTTTATTGTGAAAATGGGCTTGACTGGGTACAATAGGGCCATAAAGAAAAACAAAAGGCAGCACCCGTATAAAAGGTGCGGGGCTGCCCAACAAAAAAGGAGCTGCAAAGTATATGTATTATTCTGCTGGAACCTATGAAGCCTTTGCCCATCCCGAGAAGCCTCAGGGCGTGGACAACAAGTCCGCTTATATCATCGGCACGGGCCTGGCCGGTCTGACTGCCGCCTTCTACCTGGTCCGTGACGGACAGATGAAGGGCGAGCGGGTGCACCTGCTGGAGAAGCTGGATTTGGCCGGCGGCAGCTGCGATGGCCGGAAGGACGTTTCCAAGGGCTTCTATATGCGCGGCGGCCGGGAAATGGACAACCATTTCGAGGTCATGTGGGATGTGTTCCGGGATGTGCCCAGCATCGAGACCCCCAATGTGTCCGTGCTGGATGAGTACTACTGGCTGAACAAGCACGACCCCAACTATTCCCTGTGCCGGGCCACAGTGAAATGCGGCCAGGATGCCCACACCGACAAGCAGTTCAAGCTGGACCGGGAATCCGCCATGGCCCTTTCCAAGCTGTTCATTACCCCCGAAAGCCAGCTGGAGGGCAAGAAGATCTCCGAGGTCCTGCCCGATTCCTTCTGGGATACCAACTTCTGGCTGTACTGGCAGACCATGTTCGCCTTCCAGCGCTGGTCCAGCGCTCTGGAAATGAAGCGCTACCTCTGCCGGTACGTCCACCACATCGACGGTCTGCCCGATTTCTCCGCTCTGCGCTTCACCAAGTACAACCAGTATGAGAGCATGATCCTGCCCCTGGTGAAGTACCTGGAGAGCCACGGCGTGAAGGTGGAGTTTGGCATGGACGTGAAGAACGTGGTCATCGACCACGTGGGCGACAAGCAAATCGCCCGGAAGATCGTCTATGTGAAGGATGGCCAGGAGCAGTCCATCGACCTGATGGAGGATGATCTGGTGTTCATCACCAACGGCTGCTGCACCGATACCTCCTGCTACGGCGACCAGACCCACGCCCCGGACCTCAGCGGCATCGTCAATGGCTGCGGCGAGAGCTGGGACCTGTGGAAGAACATTGCCGCCCAGGCCAAGAACGGCGAGTACGGCAATCCCGATGCCTTCTGCTCCGATGTGGAAGCCACCAACTGGATGAGCGCCACCGTGCAGACCAAGGACGAGAAGATCATCCGCCACATTATGGATATCTGCCAGCGTGACCCCCGTGCCGGAAAAGTCACCACCGGCGGCATCGTCACCGTCAAGGACAGCACCGACAACTGGTACCTCAGCTGGACCATCAACCGTCAGCCCCAGTTCAAGGCCCAGGATAAGGACACCGTGCTGGTCTGGGTCTATGGCCTGACCACCAACAAGCCCGGCCAGTTCGTCAAGAAAGCCATGCGGGAGTGCACCGGCGAAGAGATCTGCCAGGAGTGGCTGTACCACATCGGCGTGCCCGAGGAGGAGATCCCCGAGCTGGCGGAGAGCGCCTGCAACACCACCACCTGCTATATGCCCTATATCAACGCCTTCTTCCAGCCCAGAAAGGAATCCGACCGGCCTAAGGTGGTGCCCGACGGTGCCGTGAACTTCGCCTTCATCGGCCAGTTCGCCGAGACCCCCAGAGACACCATCTTCACCACCGAGTACTCCATGCGTACCGGTATGGAATCCGTCTACACCCTGCTGAACGTGGACCGGGCCGTCCCCGAGGTCTGGGGCAGCAAGTACGATGTCCGGGAGCTGCTGCGGGCCTGCTACTACGCCATCGACAAGAAGCCCATTTCCCAGGCGCCTCTGTCCTTCGGCGAGAAGGAGATGCTGAAGCTCCTGGTCAGGAAGACCCGCGGCACCGACATTGAGCTGCTGCTGAAGGAAAGCGGCCTGATCGAGTAATTTTCCAGAAAACAATGCGCCTGATATCCAAGGACTGTTCCGGATATCAGGCGCATTTTTCCCTGTCGCGGCAATCGCGGGTAGAGCCCTTCCGGCCTGCGCCTAGGGCTTTTGCGCCCGGCGGAATCTGCGGCCCCAGGGCAGGGCCAGCAGCAGGCCTGTCAGCGCGCCGGTGAAGACGGCGGCGGGGAGGCGGATATTGTCCCCGGTTTTGGGGGACTGGGGGCTCTGGGCGGTCAGGCACCAGCGCAGCTTTGGCCAGTCTCTCCGGCCCTGAAGGCTCAGGTCCTCCGGAATCGCCAGGCGCAGCTGCAATTGGGTCTCCTCCGGAGAAAACAGGCCCAGGTCTGCCAGACCGGCAAGGGGACCGTCATAGAGAAGCGTCTCCCCCTGAACGGTCAGGCGGATGCCGGAGAGCGCCGGGGTAACGTCCAGGCATTGCAGCACCAGCCGCATTTCCGCCGGGGGGCGGAGGATCACGGTCTCTTCCGGATTTTCCCCGGGGCTGATGGCAAGGTAGCTGCCGAACAGATGGTCCATGGGTGTGCTGCCGTCGGCGGCAAAGAGCAGGTCCTTTGTGCCGCCTTCCAAAACCAGGGCGTTTTCCGCACCGGCCCCCAGGGGAAGCGCGGACAGCAGCAAGCTTAAAACCAGAATACAGATCTTTCTGCGCATATTCCATCCCTCCATGCGTTTGTACTGCCGCCAGCATACCACGTTTCCAGCGCCGAATTTGCCGGAAGCGGGGAAAATGAAAAAATTCCGCCCTGGAGCCGAAAAATGAATGGGAAAATGCATATATTCATTTTGAAAGGGAATAATTCAGGTTTTGCCTGAGAAATATACGATTTCTTCGAAAATCATTTATTTTTCTCGTTGACAATTTGGAAAAGCGGGTGTATAGTAGTCGAGAAGTGCTCCACCGGTGGAGCACAAAAGTTCGTAGAGAAAGCACGAAGGGAAGAAAATGAAAATGAAAAAAGCACTTGCGCTTGTGCTGGCAGCCCTGCTGCTGGTATCCATGGCGGCCTGCACGGGTACTGCGCCCGCTGCCACCACCGCCGCTGCCGCTGAGACCACAGCTGCAGCCGAGACCGAAGCCTCCGAGGCTTCCGCCGAGACCGAATCCGGCAAGACCTATACCGTCGGTATCTGCCAGCTGGTGCAGCACCCTGCACTGGACGCCGCTACCCAGGGTTTCAAGGACGCCCTGACGGAAGCGCTGGGCGATGCCGTCTCCTTCAATGAGCAGAACGCCTCCGGCGAGAGCGTCAACTGCGCCACCATCGTCAATGGCCTGGTGGCCTCCCAGGTGGACCTGATCCTGGCCAACGCCACTGCCCCCCTGCAGGCCGCTGCCTCTGCCACTGCCGATATCCCCGTTCTGGGCACCGCCGTGACGGACTACGCCTCCGCCCTGGAAATTGACAACTGGACCGGCACCGTGGGCGGCAATATCTCCGGCACCTCCGACCTGGCTCCTCTGGACCAGCAGGCGGCCATGCTCCAGGAGCTGTTCCCCGATGCCAAGACCGTGGGCCTGCTGTACTGCTCCGCCGAGTCCAACAGCAAGTACCAGGTGGATATGATTCGGGGCTATCTGGAGCAGGCGGGTCTGACCTGTGAGGAGTACGCCTTCACCGATACCAACGACGTTGCTTCCGTGACCCAGAAGGCCTGTGATTCCAGCGACGTGATCTACATCCCCACCGATAACACCGCCGCCTCCAACACCGAGGCCATCGCCAATGTGGTTCTGCCTGCGGGCGTTCCCGTCATTGCCGGCGAAGAGGGCATCTGCCAGGGCTGCGGCGTGGCGACCCTGTCCATCAGCTACTATGATCTGGGCTATGCCACCGGCAAGATGGCCGTCAAGATCCTGACCGGCGAGGCCGACATTTCCACAATGCCTGTGGAGTACGCACCCCAGGTCACCAAGAAGTACAACGCAGCCAACTGCGAGACCCTGGGCGTCACCGTTCCCGATGACTACGTAGCCGTCGAGGGCTGATACAATGGAATAGAATACAGGGACAGGGCCCTTTCGCCCTGCCCCTGTGTTGCAATTTTTAGAAAGATTTGAGGTAACAAGCCTATGTTTTTCTCCTCCCTTTTGAATGCCGCGCCCGGCGCCATTGCCCAGGGAATGCTCTGGGGCATTATGGCCATTGGCGTGTACATTACCTATCGCATTCTGGATGTGGCGGACCTGACCGTAGACGGCAGCCTGGCCACCGGCGGCGCGGTGTGCATTATGCTCATGCGTTCCGGCTGCAACCCCTGGATCGCCCTGCTGTGTGCGTTCCTGGTGGGCATGCTGGCGGGCATGGTTACGGGCCTGCTGCACACCCGCTGCGGCATTCCGGCCATTCTGGCGGGCATTCTGACCCAGCTGGCCCTGTACTCCGTGAACCTGCGGATCATGGGCAGCAAGTCCAACCAGCCCATTTCCGTGGACAAGTACAATCTGGTGGTATCCCAGCGGTTTGTGAAGGAGCTGTCTGCGCGGAATCCCCTGATTCCCGCAGTCGTCACATTGGCGGTGCTCATTGGCATTCTCTATTGGTTCTTCGGCACGGAGTATGGCTCCGGTCTGCGGGCCACCGGCGCCAACCGCCGCATGGCCAGCGCCCAGGGCATTGACACCCGGGTCTCCGTCACCGTGGGCCTGATGCTCTCCAATGGCCTGGTGGCCCTGTCCGGCGCGCTGCTGGCCCAGTACCAGGGCGCGGTGGATGTGAATATGGGCCGGGGCGCCATCGTCATCGGTCTGGCCGCCGTCATCATCGGCGAGGTGCTGCTGGATAAGATCTTCCGGAATTTTGCCCTGAAGCTCTGCTCCGTGGTGGTGGGCGCGGTGATCTACTATCTGGTGCTGCAAATCGTCCTGCAATTGGGCCTGAATACCAACGATTTGAAGCTCTTTACCGCGGCCATTGTGGCCCTGTTCCTGTCCATTCCCTATTGGAAGAACAGTATCCATGTGAAGAAAGAGAAGGAAGGTGCCCGGAATGCTTGAGATCAAAAACGTCAGCAAGACCTTTAACCCTGGCACGGTGAACGCCAAAACGGCTCTGAACGGCCTGAACCTGACCCTGAACGACGGGGATTTCGTCACCGTCATCGGCGGCAACGGCGCGGGCAAATCCACCATGCTGAACGCCGTGGCGGGCACCATCCAGGTGGATACGGGCTCCATCATTCTCGACGGCCGGGACATCACCCGCCTGCCGGAATTCAAGCGGGCGGCCTACCTGGGCCGGGTGTTCCAAGACCCTATGATGGGCACGGCTGCCACCATGCAGATCGAGGAAAATCTGGCTCTGGCAGACCGCCGGGGCAAGCGCCGCACCCTGCACCCGGGCATTACCCAGGCGGACCGGGAGCGCTATATCGAGCAGCTGAAAATCCTGGACTTGGGACTGGAAAACCGGATGACCGCCAAGGTGGGCCTGCTGTCCGGCGGCCAGCGCCAGGCTCTGACGCTGCTGATGGCCACCCTGCAAAAGCCGGAGCTGCTGCTGCTGGATGAGCACACCGCCGCCCTGGACCCCAAGACCGCCGCCAAGGTCCTGGAGGCTACGCAGCGCATTGTGGAGAAGAACCGCCTGACCACCATGATGATCACCCACAATATGCGCGACGCCATTACCTATGGCAACCGCCTGATCATGATGTATGAGGGCCACGTGGCCGTGGACGTTTCCGGCGAGGAAAAGAGGCACTTGACTGTTGAGCAGCTGCTGGAGCTTTTCAGCAAGGCCTCCGGCTCCGACGAGGCCGACGACAAGCTGCTGCTGTCCTGATCTTCTTTTTATGATACCCCAAAGTTATCAACAGAGTGAATCAAGCGAGACCTCTCCGGAGGCCTCGCCTTTTTGTGCGCCCCTTTCTATGCAAATATACATAGTTATATGAATAATATACACTGCGTACGGGATGCTGAAATATGCAGATATACGGAAACATTATGAATAAAACATATAATTATGCAAATATGCAGGAAAAGAATGAATGAGATATACAAATCATACATAAGATACGCTGCGAAAAGAATTCCGATTTGTATGTTTTATCAATTGAAATTGCATAATATTCGCGCTATAATACAGCCATCAATCAACCCCCGGAGAAAAGGAGTCAATGAAAATGAAAAAGACCGTTAGCTTTATCCTCGCCGCACTGATGCTGGCCGCTATGCTGGTTGGCTGCGGCAGCACCACCTCCACTTCCACCACCGCAGGCGCTGCCGACACCACCGCCGCAGAGGAAACCGCCGCAGCGGCCGAAATCAAGACCGTTACTCCCGGCGTCCTGACCGTCGCCACCTCTCCCGACTACGCCCCCATGGAGTTCACCGACCCCACCAAGCAGGGCCAGGATATGTACGTCGGCTTCGATGTGACCCTGGCAAAGTACATAGCCGAGAGCCTGGGCCTGGAGCTGCAGATCATGCCCATGAGCTTTGACGCCTGCCAGACCGCCGTTTACGCCGGCACCGTGGATATGACCATCTCCGGTTTCAGCTGGACCGAAGAGCGGACCCAGAACTACAACATCTCCAACTACTACCACGCCGGTGACAACGAAGACGAGCAGGTCCTGATCACCCTGGCCTCCAACGGCGACAAGTTCGCCACTGCCGACGGCCTGAAGGGCGCCAAGATCGGCGCACAGAACGCCTCCCTGCAGCAGTCCCTGACCACCGAGCAGCTGCCCGACAGCGAGCTGACCCTCTTCACCGACCTGGGCACCGGTGTGCTGCAGCTGAAGAACGGCGACTTTGACTGCATCACAGTGGCCAAGGGCAATGGCGAAGCCATCATCGCCAACAACCCCGACATTGCCATGTCCGGCTTCAAGTTCGCGGTTGACGAGAAGTACACCGGCAACGTGGTCCTGATCCAGAAGGGCAACGATGCACTGACCGAGGCCGTCAACGAAGCTCTTGCTTCCTCCAAGGACCAGTGGAACACCTGGTATGAAGAGGCCAAGGCCATCTCCGGCATTGAGGTCTCCTACGACGACAACGGCAACGTTGCCAACTAATTACGGAAACGAAAAACCGTTGCGAACCGGTGGCCAAAGCCACTGGTTCGCAGCGGTATGTCCGGAAAGAATCCCATAAAACGGATGCTTTCCTTTTGAACGCAGCGCCGCCGCGCTGAAAAGAGAAGCATCCTGCGAGCACCCCCTGCTCTTGAAAAATGCACAAATGATGCTATAATGATTTGAAAGGAATTTAGAAAGATGGATTTTAGCCTGTTTCTGCCGAATATGGCAAAGATTTGGAGCCAGTATTGGAAGCTCTTCCTGTTCACCGGCCTGAAAAACACCCTGATTCTGACCTTTATCTCCGTGGCCCTGGGCACCGTTCTGGGCACCCTGGTTGCCATGCTGAAGATGTCCAAGTCCAAGATCCTCCGCTTCATCGCCTCCGTCTATGTAGAGGTCCTGCGGGGCACCCCCATTCTGCTGCAGCTGTATGTGTTCTATTTCGTGCTGCCCAACATCTTCAAATTCATGAAGCTCAGCCAGTTCATGTGGGTTTCCATCTCTTTGTGTATCAATTCCTCTGCCTATGTGTCCGAGGTCATCCGTTCCGGCATTCAGGCCGTGGACAAGGGCCAGACCGAGGCCGCCCGTTCTCTGGGCCTCAGCGAGGGCCAGACCATGGTGAAGATCATCCTGCCCCAGGCTGTGCGCAATATTCTGCCGGCGCTGGGCAATGAGTTCATCATGATGCTGAAGGAGACCTCTCTGGCCTCTACCTTCTTCCTGGGCGATATCATGACCTCTTACCTGGTGGTCAAGGGCGTGTCCTATCTGACCCTGGAGCCTCTGACCATCGTTGCCATTATCTACCTGTGCGTGACCTATCCTCTGAGCAAGATCGTGGACCGCTTCGGCAAGAAGATGGCGAACCCCAACAGCTACCGCAGCCACAAGGCGAAAAAGGAAGGAACTGTTTAATTATGGAAATGATCAAAACCGTTGATTTGCATAAGAGCTATGGCGAGCTGCACGTCCTCAAGGGCGTGAACCAGACCATTGAAAAGGGCGAGGTGGTCTCCATCATCGGCCCCTCCGGCGGCGGCAAGAGCACCTTTTTGCGGTGCCTGAACCTGCTGGAAAAGCCCGAAAGCGGCAAAATCTATTTCGAGGGCGACGAGATCACCGGCAACCTGACCAAGGAGGAAAAGCAGCTCATCAAGGAGGGCAAGCTCCCCAAGCCCGGCAAGGTGAACATCGATCTTCACCGGCAGAAGATGGGCATGGTGTTCCAGCACTTCAATGTGTTCCCCCACCTGACGGTGGCTCAGAATATCACCCTGGCCCCCAAGATGCTCAAGGGTAAGAGCGAGGCCGAGGCCAGCCAGATGGCAAAGGACCTGCTCTCCCGGGTCGGCCTGCTGGACAAGTACGATGAAATGCCCGGCAACCTCTCCGGCGGCCAGAAGCAGCGGCTTGCCATTGTCCGGGCGCTGGCTATGGAGCCGGACGTAATGCTCTTCGACGAGCCCACCTCCGCCCTTGACCCCGAGATGGTGGGCGAGGTGCTGGATGTCATCAAGGGCCTGGTGGATACGGGCATGACCAGCGTCATCGTTACCCACGAGATGCGCTTCGCCCGGGAGGTTTCCGATCGGGTGCTGTTTATGGCCGAGGGCAACATTTTGGAGCAGGGTGCCCCGGAGCAGATTTTCAACAATCCCACTCATCCCCGGCTCCAGGACTTCCTGAAGAAGGTACTGTAATATGAGCAAGCAGGAGCTTTATCAGACCGTTGAAGCGAAAAAAGAGGAAATTCTCACCCTCAGTGACAAGATATGGGAATATGCCGAGCTGTCCATGCTGGAAATCAAGTCCACTGCCGCCTATGTGGCCCTGCTGAAGCAGGAGGGCTTCCGGGTGGAAGAGAATCTCTGCGGTATTCCCACGGCCTTTTCCGGAACCTACGGCTCCGGCAGCCCGAAAATCGGCATTCTGGCGGAATATGACGCCCTGTCCGGCCTGTCCCAGGCCCCCGGTGTGACCGAGAAGCAGCCCCTCTGCGAGGGCGGCAGCGGCCAGGGCTGCGGCCACAATCTGCTGGGCGCGGCCAGCCTCAGTGCGGCCATTGCCATCAAAGACCAAATCGCAGCCGGAAAGCTCCACGGTACGGTCGTCTTCTATGGCTGTCCCGGCGAGGAGGGCTGCGCCGGTAAGACCTTTATGGCCAGAGACGGTCTGTTCCGGGACCTGGATGCCGCCATCACCTGGCACCCCGGCTACACCAATGAGGTCACCACCGGCTCCAATGCCGCCTGCCTGCAGATGGTCTATGAGTTCGCGGGCACCGCTGCCCACGCCGCAGGCAACCCCTGGGAGGGCCGTTCCGCCCTGGACGGCGCGGAGCTGATGAATATAGGCGTTCAGTTCCTGCGGGAGCATATGGAGCCCAAGAGCTCTATCCACTATTCCATCGCCGATGCCGGGGGCATTTCCCCCAATGTAGTGCAGCCCACGGCGAAGCTCATCTATATGGTCCGGGCGGAAACCGTCCGCAAGGCCAAGGCCCTGCTGGCCCGGGTCAATGACATCGCCAAGGGCGCGGCCCTCATGACCGGCACCACCGTCACCTGGCACCAGCTGGACGGCACCTCCGATACCCTGTCCAATACCGTCCTGGAGCAGCTGCTCTACGACAATCTGGTGGAAGCCCCTCTGCCGGAGTATACCCAGCAGGAGTGGGACTTCGCGGCCAAGCTTCGCGAGACCTACCCCCACGATGGCCTGCCCGGCCACAGCACGGAGACCAACCCCGTGCTCAAAAAGCAGATCATTCAGCTGTCCGACCATGGAAATAAGGCCATCAACGACTTTGTGGTGCCCTATTACCCTGCCTATTCCTATAGCCCCGGCTCTACGGATGTGGGCGACGTCAGCTGGCTGACCCCCACCGCTCAGTTCAATACGGCCACCTGGCCTTCCCAGGTCCCCGGCCACAGCTGGCAGGTGGTTGCCGCCGGCAAGACCGGCATGGCCCACAAGGGCCTGCTGTACGCCGCTAAAGTCCTGGCCGGTGCTGCCATGGACCTGATGGAAAAGCCCGAGCTGGTAAAAGCCGCCCGGCAGGAGTTCCAGGAAACCGCCGCCGCCGGTTACGATTGCCCCATCGGCCCGGAGGTCGTGCCCAGCGCACAGTGAATCGAATATGAAAAGAGGACGCGGTCTCAAGCTGCGTCCTCTTTTGCTGTGCCGGAATTTCCGCATATTGTGAAAAATCTGTGGAATCCTACCCGGGAGGTGAGGCGGATGTATTCCGGGGAAGTGAACCATGAAACTATCACGGCTGTTTTTGAGGGGGCGGCGGACTTTATTGTCCGGCGGCTTTGCTGCAATGGGGTGAGCCTCTATGCCTATGCCATTGACGGCCTGACCTCAGGGGCTGATACCTCGGAGTACGTCATCCGCCCCATTACGGACAATCTGACCGGGAGTACACCGGCGGCCCTTTATGAAGAGGCACTGCTGGGAAACGTCTATAACAGCGTGGCGGACCCCTGCAAGGACCTGGACACCGTGGCCCGGAAGCTGGTCAACGGTTTCTGTGTCATTCTCTTCCCCGGGGCCGGGGCCATTGCCTTTGAGGTCAAAACCGGGGAGAAGCGGGGCATCTCCGCCCCGGAGGTGGAGAATACCGTCAAGGGGCCCAAGGATGCCTTCGTGGAGACGGTTCGGTCCAATACCAGCCTCATCCGCCGCCATCTGCGCACCCCGGCCCTGCGGCTTTGGGAGATCCAGGTGGGCCGCAGGAGCCTGACCAATGTGACCGTGGCCTACATTGACGGCCTGACGGACCTTCGCCTGGTGGAGCGGATGCAGCATCGCCTGGAAAAGATCGATGTGGACGGCTTCCTGGCTCCCTCCGCTGTGGAGGAGTACGTCACCGGTTCCCGGAAGACGGCCTTTCCCTTGATTCAATACACGGAGCGGGCGGATAAATTCTGCGCCGGGCTCCTGGAGGGGCGGGTGGGACTGCTGGTGGACGGCTTGCCCCTGGGCTATCTGGCCCCGGCGGACCTGGGCTACCTGATGGAGAGCCCGGAGGATTGGAGCCGGGACTACCTCAGCGCCTCCTTCCTGCGGATTTTGCGCTATGGGGCGCTGATTCTGGGGCTGCTGCTGCCGGGGCTATATATCGCCTTGGCGGTGTTTCATCAGGAGATGATCCCCTTGCCCCTGCTGCGGGCCATCGTTGAGAGCAAAAAGGATGTGCCTTTTTCTACGGCGGCAGAGGTGGTGAGCCTGCTGCTGGCCTTTGAGCTGCTGCAGGAGTCCGGCATTCATCTGCCCCAGGCCGTTGGTCAATCCGTCTCCACCATCGGCGGCATTGTGGTTGGTACGGCGGCGGTGGATGCGGGGCTGGTGTCCCCGGCGGCGCTGATCGCGGTGAGCATTGCGGGGGTCTGCGGCTTTGTGCTGCCCAATCGGGATCTGGCGGAGGCCCTGCGGCTGTGGCGGCTTGGGTTTGCGCTGATTGCCGCCGTGGCGGGGCTCTTCGGCCTGACGGCGGGATTTATCGTCCTGGTGGGCCATCTGGCGGGGCTGCAATGCCTGGAGGTACCCTATCTGGCACCCTTCCACAAGGGGCAGGCCAATGTGCTGCGGGACCGCATGGTCACGGACAAATTCCGAGACCCGCTGCTCCATTCGGAAGACAGGAGAAAGCAGGTATGAAAAAATGGATTTGGCTGGCAGCGCTGGCTTTGCTTCTGCTGCCTCAGCGGGGCACAGAGGTTGGAAAGCTGCTGCCTGTGGAAACACTGTTGATTGAAAAACAGGTGGGGCAGTATCGGGTGTCCGCGGATACGGGCAGTGCGGGCCGGGGGGACAGCCTGGAAAAGGCTGTGGATGCGCTGCGGGCGGAAGCGCCTGGAATCCTGTTTTTGGATACGGCGGACTACGTGCTCCTGACAGGGGAAGCGGAGGACTGCATGGAAAAGCTGCCGGACTATGTGCGGCCGGGAACCCGGGTGTACAAATTGGAGGGCACGGCGGAGCTTTCGGAAATCGGCCCCTTTTTGAAGACCCATGGCCCGGATGCACCGCTGTATCGCCTGCAAAAGAGGGAGCTGCAGCTCCCAAAACTGACAGCAGAGGGGGAGAAGCTGCGTTTTGAAGGGCAGTGAGGAGAAGAACGGAATCCCGGCAGCTGCACTGGCGGGGCTCGCCCGGACCGCAGCGGGTGCCGGCTGGCCGGGGGTTCTGGTCGTCAGCGCAGGTGCGGCGCTGCTTCGAAGACTGCGGGGAAATGCGTGCGTACCCAGATGGCTCCGGGCGGTGCAGGCCCTGTTTGGCGCTTTTGTACTGAACCAGGCGCTGACCTGGGCGGGCGCAAGCTGGCAGGGCGCGGGGAACGGAATGTGGATCGGCCTGATTTTGCTGGGCCTTGCTCTTTGGCTGGCGCACAAGGGGCCGGAGGCAGTACAGGCGGCTTCCGGCGTGCTGGGCCTGGCGGAGGCGGGGCTGCTGGCGGCGGTGATGCTGGGGAGTCTCCGCCAGATTCGGCCGGAAAATCTGCTGCCGGGAGTTGGACTTCCGGATGGATGGCTGCTGGTGGCGCTTCTGCTGCCGGGGGGCGGGCGGCGGCAGGGCTGGCTGTGGGCGCTTGCCTTTTGCCTAACGGCAGCGGGTGTCGGCTGGGTCGGGGAGAATGCGTTTTTGCTTTTGAGCCGTAGTGCTTCCGGGATGGGCTCCGTCCGGCGGCTGGAAAGTCTGGCTGCGGTGGGACTGGCGCTGGGCTTTTTCCTGATGATGACGCAGCTGCTCTCCCAGGAGCACCCGGGGGACCGCATCTGGTCCGCTGCATTGGCCGCAGCCCTTTTTCTGGGAGGATTCCGCATAAATGGCTGGCTCGCGGCCCTGTGCGCGGCAACGGCATGGTATTTCCTGCCGACAATGTGTGAAAAAAGGAAAATAAAGGATAAAAATAGCAAATAAGATGCACATCCGACAGAAAGGAAAAGAAAAATGATAAAGTAGCGAAAAAGTGCTTGACAAATTCTTCATTTAGTGTTAATATCATGAAGCTTTCTGCGAGACACCTTGATGAAAGCGGCTGTACCTTGTAAATTGAATAACGTAAAGACAAACTAGAACACCTTGGACAATTAATGGAATTGTTTAAGCGTAAGCGAAAAACAGCCAACGA